>Ga0207055_1031_pt1 | contig 37315 bp, 32 predicted proteins | sample Alteio_BWMinCont_57_FD_153293 | JGI IMG/M metagenome (GOLD analysis project Ga0207055, IMG submission 153293) | Enriched cells from forest soil in Barre Woods Harvard Forest LTER site, Petersham, Massachusetts, United States -... | ecosystem: Environmental > Terrestrial > Soil > Temperate forest >...
TAGTGATCAGGATGACCTGCCGCCTTAAGAATATCAATCACAGTCCCTGTATCACCAACTTTTGGTGGGCGTTTGTTAGATCCCCATCCGTTGTGGTTTATGGATGGATCTTTAAGAGCTTTAATCCGGACTACCGAATATTGAATAACGCTCGACATGCGTAACTTTTAATCCAAGAAGATGGCGGAGAGGAAGGGATTCGAACCCTCGATAGGGGTTTACCCCCTATAGCGGTTTAGCAAACCGCCGCCTTCAGCCACTCGGCCACCTCTCCGCAAAACGTACTCATTCATAAGGATTTTCAGGAAAAGTACAACCGCCCAAAAATGGCTCAAAAGCAGGGGTTTTTTCGTTCCCCATTCTCGGCTGCAGGGTAACAAAAAACCAAACCCTACCGCAAGCGCGAGATGACGGCTGCAGTTGCGTTGCTGCGCCTGCAAAACGACTTCGATTTTCATGCGCTGCACAACGCAAGATTCTAACTCATCCTCAATACTCATCCCATACAATCCAGTTGCAAGGATTTCCTTGCGTTTTAAAGGGAGGAAACAAATGGGTAAGATCAATATCTTCACGCTGCTGACAACTGTGATTGTGCAGTTTGTTGTCGGTTATATGTGGTTCGGTACGCACTTGTTTGGTGATGTTGTCACCACGGGCGGCGGCCACGGGATCGACTTCCTGAAGATGGATGTGATCTCGCTTCTGTTAATCGTGCTTTCCAGCTATGGCCTGACCCATGTTCTAGGCAAGCTGCTGACAGGCGTTAAAGATGTCGGCGGTGCGCTGAAAACAGGCCTGACGGTCGGCAGTTTTGCCATCGGTTTGCCGATGGTGATGTTGCTGAACCTGATGGGCATCAGCCATATCGTGTTGCTGGTTGTGTTCACCTATACGGTGCTGATCACCATCTTGACCAGCATTGTCGTGATCAAGCTCGGCAAAGCCTAATACGTTAAGGCTTTCAAAGAACGGCGGGGGCCGAAAGGCCCCCGCTTTTTTTGTGCTTTTATGGAGATTGACGCACCCGTTCCGGACGCTATGATCTCGCCCTCCGTAGCCTCGGCGAAGGAGGGTCCGCCCTTCTAAAAAGAGCAAGCTGGATCAGCCCCAGTGGTGGAATTGGTAGACGCGGTAGACTCAAAATCTACTATCGGCAACGATGTGGGGGTTCAAGTCCCTCCTGGGGCACCATTAAGATTTCAATCTGCGAAACAGATTAAGCCGGGCCAGCCGCAGCATGAATACGTTGTTGTCCGCCACCCATATAGGCCGGAATAATTGCCATAACGTCAATCCCGTTGAAGTCACTTGCCCAGTCTGGTTTTCTTGACGTGCGCGCCACTTTGCCGCCTTTTCCTAGAACTTGCCATTCGACTTTTTGTGTTTGCATGTCAAAATAAACGCGCGTGCGGCCGATTGTCAGTTCGGTGATGCCGGTTGTCATGTAGTCGTTGACTATCTCCATCGCGGCGCGCTTGAAGTGATTACGTAAAGTCCTTGTGGGAGGGGCCATATGGAGAACGGCTCCGTTTTTATTATCCGCCCCCATTTTGTTGAGAGTGGCTTCAAGAATTGTACGAGCTTGTTTGGTTTCATAATGGGCGCCTTTATTGTGGGCTATGGCGAAACTAATTTGTTCGTCATCATTTTTACCCCAATATAATGTTCCCGGTAGCAGACGAATATCATCAGCAACAATAACCTTTGGCATGTCTTTGCCGGTCAGTCCGCTGCATTCAAAAGTACCGTCGCCCAACTCGGTTGCCAGCATAATGGCCGACTCAATATTTGCGGTTGTTTTTATTGTGTCGATGTTATAGCAGGGGGCGTTGAATGATTTTGATACAAAGATACGGCCACTAAAGCCTTCGTTATGTTTCTCAAGATCACGATTATTCTCCGCGATTCTTGTGGAAGTTAGGCTCGAGGTATTAACCGCAAACCGGACCAAGTTGTGCGGCGCTGTTTGAGGGGGTGCTTGAACGGCATCTGGGGCAGACGTTTTATTACCAACGAGGACAACATCATCAGCAATAGCAAGTATCTTATCCGCTATTTGTCGACGTGCTGCATCGGGCAGGGTCCTCGTTTCCCATGCTTTATCTCCGGGAACCACTGCCTTATTACTTGGTGGCGGTGTAACGCGTACGTTGTTGATGGTTGAATCTTCGTGGAACAGCCCTCTCTTCAATAGATCGCGTTTCGCGCTCCCCACATAGTCAATCATTTCATATGGATGATGGGTTGCATGATAGACAATATCTTTCACGCCGACCGAAGCCATAATTTCCATTACACCCGCGATATACTTACGGTCAAATGTCTCATCGCCAGTTCTCTTGATAATGACATTGTAATGACCAGGCTTGAGGTAATCGGGCTTTATCTCAAAACCCAAAGCTTTATTCTTGATATTAAATCTTGCGATCCACGTTCGTGACACTGACCCAGCCTTAAATTCAAACCACCAGGAGCCTGAGGTTGGGGGGATTGTTTCAACGCGCTGCTGTGCAGCTGGTTGTGCGACGGCTTTTGCTTCGGTTGACACTGGGGTCTGTGCTGTGACCTCTCCGAGAGTGGCGGTCGCGACTTCAGGATTTGAAACTTCACTCGACCCTATTGTAGGCGACGTTGTGGCCGCTTCGGGTTGTTCACTCTGCACTGTGGCGGCCGTTTCGATCATTGAGTTGGCAGGTTGGAGTAGGCTTTGTTTATTGAGTTCAACGGGCGATGTAAGCGTGCCGTCGTTCATAAAGTTTTGTATAGTCTGCCAAAGAATATTCTGGGCATAATTCGTCACTTCGCTATTATTGACGGCGCTGGAATAATGCTGCAAGGCAATGCAATCGATGTTGCCATGCGTTGATTTCGTCAGTTTGGCTACTAGAGCGGCGATCATCACAGCCCCCTCGATGTCCTTAACATTACGTTGGTGGACCTTCGGATCACTGCTTTCCGCACCAAATATCTTCACTACGCATTCTGTTATCGTGAGTTTTCCGCCGTCCTTAGTATGTTGGACGCGTTCTGTACGTATAAGGCTGACAGGACTGCCTTCAAATTTCTTATTGAGGGCGGCGATTTGATCATTTGTATAATCAGTGGGAACAACAAGTTGACATAATACGGGTTGCTGGGGAATTTTATCCGGCGCTTTATCAGTTTGCAATTCTTCCTTTAGTACGGCTTTCTTTCCGATAGTTTTGGCTTTGGCTAATACACGGGCGGCCAAGGAAGCAAGTTTCGCTTGGGTAGCCGGGTTTGTAAGACTGGGCGCCATAGCCGTTATTGCCACTGACCACGTTGCGAAATAAATCCCGATTCCAACAAGCAAATCTCTCGCGATTCTGTGGGCAGTCGAAAGTTTGACGACAGTCTGTTCGGGAGGTTTTTTGTCAGCGCCCTGCTTGGCGTCGTTACTCTTCTGCGCGGGAGGAGGATTTGTCGGGCAATCATCATCCGCCGCAGTGCGCCGCACAAAAGGATTGCCGCTTGGGGCCCTTCCCGGATGTTGCATGGATTTTGCGACATACGCCCCCGGAACCGTAGGGGAACAACCATCATCTTTTGGTGCTGCATCCTCGTCTTTCGGCGGCGGATTATTGTCCGCCAGGCGCTGCGTCGGGGCGTGGTCAAAATTTTCAGATATTGCTTTTTCTAGCTGCCCTTCCGTTGCCACATTAGGGATCGTTGGATCCTTAAAAAGAGATGGGCCGAATAAAAAGTCCGCAACCCGCTTCTGAATAGCCAATGTTCCCGGATTTTGTGCGTATGAAGCATAATAATTTGACAGGGTAGCTTGGCCGTCGGTAGTGGGATCGCCAGTAAGCGAGAAAGATTTATCCAGATCATTAAGCAAAGCCGTATCTGCCGAAATGTCTATAAAGCTTTCGGGGCCATTTGGAAGCGATGAGCTTTCTTGTGGTGTGATGTCTGCAAAGCTGACACTGGTTCTATTGGCTTCAGGGGCTTGTGTTTCTGTTGGTGGTGGCGGCGCGACGCTTTTTTGACCGTCAATAAATCCTTCCACATCAGCCTGAGAACCGCGTGGTGCTAAGGGATGTGCCGTGTCCGCCCAATAGTCGTACTTTGGAGCGGAAAAGGGCGGCGCTGCAGTATTGGCCGTGACATGCGCTGGCTCTTTAGGATCAATAGGATATTCCGACGGCGGCATTATTTCTGCTGTTTGCAAGATGGGTTGAGCGCTCGGTGTTAGAAGCGCGTGCCGTTCAGGTGTGAAAGTTTGTATATCGATTTGTGGTGCCGGTGGCGTGGCTATTGCAGGTGCAACAACACCCATAGATTGAGGCGCGCTAGATTGTTCACCGAATGTTGTCCAGGTTTTACCAGTGGTGTTGTCAGTAATTGTAATCTCTATCGGCTTTTTCACAGGACCAACATTTGCTGCCTGATTGTTTGGAACTGTGGCGGAAGCAGATGTTTGCGCTTTTGGTGCTTCCGCGGTCTGTGACGCAGTTTTATCTGACGTTCTGCCATCACGAAAAATTCTTACCGAAGATGTTGCCGGAAGACCCGAAATTTCGCTGCCGCGCATGACCGTTTTGTTTGGATCATCGGGAGGGTTTGGACCCCTTCCACCACGTACAACCGTAGCTGGCGGATCGATGTGCCCAGAATTCACCGCCGCCGCTGAAGTTGTCGATGCATCAGATGTTTGTTCGAGCGTTGTAAATGGTTTTAGCGAAGTGGGCGATTTAAGGGCGCCTAACTTCATATGCACTGGAGCGATACGCGCGACATGAACAGTCTGAAGTTCTGCGTCAGCTGTTACATGGGGCGACGCAGCAGCCGTTTGAGTGGTCTGATTTTTAAATTCCAGTTTTCCCAGCAGACCCCTCAAGACCGGATCTTGAGACTGAGAGAGAGTATTGAGAAGGAGGCTAGCTGGATTGCCTGCAGCGGATGTGACTTCAACTTTTCCGTGCACATTTCCCTTAATATCAAAATGATCAATGTCCCCCGTGATGTTGCCGGCAGCATCGACTTGAACGGAATTTGGACCGGCAGCAGCGCTGTTGTTTATATCGTGATCGGAGGCTTGGGCCGTGCCGGTGGTACAGACCATAATACCAGCTGCCGCAAAGAGGGTGCCGACGAGAGTCATAGAACGCTTATTCATGATAAAATCTGCCCTGTATAACCGATGTGAATGGTACCGAATTCCACTGTGGATAACTTTCTCATGTGGCAGCCACTGATAATAAATGGTCCGAGCGGAGGTTACTGTGAAAGCGCGCAAGTAAATAACGTTTTTTTACTTATTTGACAATGAATAACGCGAATTATGGTTAAAACGGCACTATAAAGCCATTAATGCTGACTGTGCGATGGGGTATCACAACTTTAACCAAACTTGCTTTTCTGGCGCCGTACTTCGTAGAGGGCGATGGCTGCGGCGTTCGACACGTTCAAGCTGCCGATAGGGCCGCCAGTTGGCAGGCGTGCCAGTTCATTGCATTTTTTGCGCGTCAATTGACGCAATCCGTCGCCTTCGGCACCCAGCACCAAAACGGTGCGACCGGACAGATCAAGCTCGCCTAAATTCTTCTCGCCTTCCTCCGCAAGCCCCACGCACCAGTAACCTGCCTGCTGTAATTCATCCAACGCGCGGGCGAGGTTAACGACGTGAATTTGCGGTACATGTTCGGTGGCACCCGAAGCCGATTTCGCCTGCACGCCTGTCATCACCGGCGCATTACGCTCGGTCATAATCACGGCACCCGCACCGAAAGCAGCAGCCGAGCGCAAAATGGCGCCCACATTATGCGGATCGGTAACTTGATCCAGCATCAGCAGTAAGTCCGGTGGATGATCGCCTGCAATCACTTCATGCAAGGGCGGCTCATGCAGCGGCGCCACTTCAATCACGATACCCTGATGTACGCTGCCGGGCGGTGTCAGGCGATCCAGCTCGCTGCGGTCGACGCGTTTCGCATCGGGACGTTTTAGTAAATTTTCCTGCGCTTCGGCCAATGTGGCCGCGAATGCGGTCTGTCCTGTTTCCGACATCCAGATACGAAAACAACGGCGCTTCGGATTGAGGTACGCGGCGCGCGCTGCATGCAACCCCCACAGCAAAACGCCGTCGCGCGGTTTTTCTTCACCGCGCACAACGGGCTCAGGGCGTTCATGCCGCTTATCGCGGCGATTTTTATTAAAGGTGGGCTTGCCACTATAAGCGGGCTTACCGGCGAATGAAGACTTGCCCGCATAGGCGGGTTTGGAGCCGGAGGCAGGCTTCGATCCAAAAGCGCCTTTCGTGCCTTTAGAAGAAGAGGCGGATTTGGGCGCAAAACGCCCTTCCCCTTTGGCGGCAAAGCCAAAAGAACGGCGCTTGGGGAACGAAGCTTTTCCGGATTTACCGGAGCCGGGGGCGCCAGGGGAACGGGAGCGGTGAGAGTGTTTCATGACGCTTTCATATGAGTTATCGCAATTCTTAAGCCGCGATAGGCATAGCGGGATTGACAAGCACAAGCAAATTCCGTTACGTCAGCCCTTTCCAAAGCTGGATACAGACCCTGGAAGGGTGGCCGAGTGGCTAAAGGCAGCAGACTGTAAATCTGCCCTCTCACGAGTACGAAGGTTCGAATCCTTCCCCTTCCACCATCACATTTCAGATGCAACTAATTGCAAAGACATCCTATTTCTAGATATAATTGTCTTATTACTTTTGGTCATTAGGTATTTTTTTTAAGGAATATTGAATGGTTGATAACTTCGTTCCCGTCGATCAGATCGGAGAGCCGGAACAGTTTGCTGCTCATTTAAGAATGGCGCTTGGTGAAGGATATCAAGTAACTGCGCCGCGAAATTTTGCGCATGGAAAGAACAGCAGTTTCTTTACCGTTGTATGTCCCAACGCAAATATTGCGGACGACCTGTTGGGGGTAATGAAAGAATTGGGCGCGACACCCTTTATTGCCCATAGGGTTTCTGCAACTGGCACTACATTTCATATACCTAACATTAAGGCGGCGCGCAAAATTGCTGCGCGTCTTGCTGGTTCAATCCATGAATTCACGGCAAAATGGCCGCAGGCGACTAGCCAGCAAGCTACACAGCCAAAGGCTGTACAGAAAGTTACAAAAACGCCCACCAAAGAAACCAGCCATCCTGAAAAAGCCTACAGTCTTTTGTACCGCACAAGGCCAAATTACAGTCCACGCATATCCGTCAAGCAAGCTTTGAAGGGCATTTCCCCTGAAGAAGTGACACAGATCAGGAGCGCAATCGTCGAACATCTGCAGGATGAATTCGAAAACGGGAATAATAGTCGCCGATTTCTTCTACACCTTTACGATTTTATCGGCTGGCCTGGCCTTGATAAAGAATCCGTGGTTCAAGGACTTGTTGCCGATTCTTTGACGTTATTTCTTAATGAAAATGCTAATCGTGACAGCCCAGCCTCCTTCCTTGAGCCTGTGTTCCGCCATAAACAAATGGGTTATCTCAGCCGGGTAGATGAAGAAACACGCGTTCAGGTCGTAGCGCGTATTATTCAAAACCTATCCGGATATCCGGCCAATGAGGAGGATAAGGCTTTCCATACACTCCTCGGTTCCTGGCTTTCTGGTAAAGCGGCTGATCGAGCGGTGCGGACAGGCTTGAACAGGGCGCATGTAAGCCACCTAGAGCAACTTCAATCCGAGGGGCTACGGTCTTTAGCCTGGGTTATACTTTGCACGATGTGCTCGCGGTTTTTCTTCAGCAATCCCACCATCTTATTCGGAACGCCGATATTATTGCCCTCGGTCTTTCGGCATTTCTGGCCGACCCCAAAATCGACGGCATAGAACATGCGATCAAGATATTAAATATATTGGAAGCTAATCCTCAAGTGATAAAAGCCATACGGCAACAGGGGTACAAATTAAGTATGGCTTTCTCTACGGCGGATGAATCGCGACGCATGAACCGCGGGGCCGCCGGGCAGCTTGAGCCCAAACCATTATTTCTGACATCAGACGATAAGTCCTTCAAGGTAAGGGCGCGATATTACCGCGGTGAATCGTTACGTAAATTCACCTCACCGCAATTGAAAGCACCAAGATTTTCTTTGCCGGGTAAATTCCGCCAGGATGTGCAAACCTCTCTGCAATTGATGGCGGAGATCGTCGAACACGCCCCACTACGCCAAAAGGCAGCGGCGCGAAATTATTTCCAAAAATGTGCCGTGCGTCTTCAAGGACATGTGAGAAACAATATTCGCCAGCCGCGCCATCGTCACATGAGGCCCTTGTTGATTAAAAAGTATGAATTTTAGTGGCAACCTTCAGCCGATTAAAAGATACCGGCGAGCGTTTAAAAAAAGGGCAGCAAGAAGCTCAGCGGCTTCGATGACAATAACAAACTAAACAGAGACGTTTTCTCTTATTCGCAGATATCAACGGAGATTTTATGACTGCTCTACAACTTCCTGAACCACTTCGAACACTTCTGTGGATATCGAAAGGTATGCTATTCGATGAGATTGAGGCAGTGACGGATAGAGCATTCACTCGATTTACCGACTCCAGTCTCCAGTGCCGAGCAGCATTGGATGTCTATAGTCAGGAAAGAGGCTTCAAGCGGCGACCTGACACTGACAAAAATGATTGGTACACTTTCCTCATAAAAATGGCAGTTCAAGACGAAACTTCTGTAAGTCAGAGGGCAGCCTTAGAAGCACATACAAAGATGGTGCGGGCGCATAGTATTTATGAGCAGGCCCAGATAATTCAAACGGCCCGCGGTGGTTTGCGACGAATGGAAAGAATGGCCAGTCGTCCTCCTGATATGGAATTACAACGCAAGATGGGCTTAGATAAGAGATCTAGACCGCAACTGCCATAAATGGCGTTGCTGGGCCACTGGGGCATACCCGGCAACCTTTAAAAACTCTACTTCCTGACATAAAAACGCCCTTATTTTCGCTTTTACTGTTCGATGTTAGTATAATGGGACAAGGCCGGGAGGTTCGTTATGATCACCAAGATCAATGCAAAATTAGCAGTCGCTATCGTCGCTTTGGGTATCGCCTTCTTGCCAGCAAGTCCGGCTTTCGCGCGCGGTGATCATGTCGGCGTTTTTGTCGGTGTCGGCGGCGGATGTTGCTATGGCGGCCCGTGGGAGCCTTATCCTTACCCCGCTTACGCCTATCCCGGTTATTATCCTTATTACTCTTATTATGCGCCACCGCCGCCCGTGGTTTATGCTCCACCGCCGACAGTTGTGACCTACGCGCCCCAGCCGGCATATGCTGCGCCATCTGGGCCACCGCCTGTCTCGGCTAATCAAGCATCACCGACTTATACAGATGGTCAGGGCCGCACATGCCGTGAATACCAATCGACAGCCACCGTCGGTGGCGCAACGCAACCCGCATACGGTACAGCGTGTCTGCAGCCCGATGGTAGCTGGCGGATCGTGCAATAACCTCGGTCAGATAGGAATTTTCTTTTTTAGCCAATCTGGCAAAGGATCTTTCAGAAAAACCAATCCTTCGTGAGGTTCGTTGGCTTGATACATGGTCTCGAGCTTTGCAACGATATTCTCTTTGGGGATGACGGCTGTTAAGGCAGGAATAAACAGCCAGTCAAAATGTGGCATGATCTGGCCAAGAAAATCTTCGACGCTGACGTTGGCGACATTCTTCAGAAGCTGCGGAATAAACTCAACCGCGAGCGCTTTTGTTCCTTGCAGAATTTTCTGCATGCCTTTTAAGGCAAAATATTCTGAACCTTCAATATCCATCAGCACATAATCAAAAACCTTGATGTCGATAAGATCGTCCAGCGGCCCAGCGTCAATCTCGACTGTTTGTGGGCTATCGTAGGTGTAAGAAAAATCCATAGTCGCGGGCATTCTTTTGGAGCCGCCGCTGTTCTCGCTATTCAAGAGAAAGTTGATTTTCTCCGTTTTGTCGCTGGCGGCGACAGGAATGGCTTTCACGTTTTTGCAGTTATTAAGCAGTAAATTAGCGCTGAGATAGTTGAAGGTATAGGGATTGGCTTCGATGGCTATAAGTTGGTTGCAACATTTTGAAATGGGCACAGCCAGCGCCCCTATATGGGCGCCCACTATTAGAACATTCGCTTCCTTCGAAATGAGCATTTGCGCAAGGACCAGCTCGTACTCACTGTATGAGCCGGTTTGCAAAAGCTGAGCGGCGACGTAACCATCCTGCGGATCGACAACAAAGAGCCCGTATTTTCCTTTGACGAACACACCGCAGGCCTGCGGCCCAAAGGATTTAAGTTTGTTCTTTCTGTTTTCGGCTTCCGCAGCACGGCGTCTAAAATATTCAGTGTCGTCAGCTGCGGGAAGCGCGGCCATTTTAGGCCCGCTTCAGGGGTTTATATTTGATCCGGTGCGGCTGATCGGCGTCGGTACCGAGCCGGCGATGCCGGTCGACTTCGTAATCCTGATAATTACCTTCGAACCACACCACCTGACTATCACCTTCGAAGGCCAGAATATGCGTGGCGATACGGTCCATGAACCAGCGATCATGGGTGATGACGACAACGCAACCAGGAAATGCGACTAAAGCATCTTCCAGTGCGCGCAATGTATCGACATCGAGGTCGTTACTGGGTTCATCAAGTAACAAAACATTGGATCCTGACTTCAGCATCTTTGCCATATGCACGCGGTTACGTTCACCGCCGGACAGGATACCAACTTTTTTCTGCTGATCCGGCCCCTTGAAACCAAAGGCGCCGACATAAGCGCGGCTTGGCATGGTTTTCTTGCCAAGATCAATAACATCGAGACCGTCAGAGATTTCTTCCCAAACTGTTTTATCGCCATGCAGCGTATCGCGACTTTGATCGACATAGCCGAGCTTGACTGTCTCACCGATTTTCAAAGCGCCGCCGTCGGGTTTTTCCTGACCCGTGATCATACGGAACAAGGTGGTTTTACCAGCACCATTAGGGCCAATGACGCCAACAATGCCGCCTGGCGGCAATTTGAACGATAAATCATCGATCAATAGCCTGTCGCCATAAGCTTTTTTGACATGTTCACCGTCGATGACGTTATTGCCGAGCCGTGGCGGGGCAGGGATGATGATCTGCGCCTGATTGATATCTTCCTTGCCGCCTTGCGCCACCAGATCTTCGAACGCTGTGACGCGTGCCTTGCTCTTGGCATGCCGTGCTTTCGGTGACTGTCTGATCCATTCCAATTCGCGTGCAATGGTGCGTTGCCGTCCGGTTTCTTCACGCGATTCCTGTTCCAGCCGTTTTTGTTTTTGCTCCAGCCACGATGTATAATTACCTTCGTAAGGCATGCCTTTGGCGCGATCCAACTCCAGAATCCAGCCGGTAACGTTGTCGAGGAAGTAGCGATCGTGGGTGACCATGACGACAGCGCCAGCATATTCCGCCAGATGTTGTTGCAGCCAGGCGATGGATTCCGCATCCAGATGGTTGGTGGGTTCGTCTAGTAGAAGTAAATCCGGTTTTTGCAGCAAGAGACGGCACAACGCCACGCGGCGTTTTTCACCGCCGGAAAGTTTTGTCACATCGGCATCAGACGGGGGGCAACGCAAGGCATCGAGCGCGATCTCGATCGTGCGGCTTAAATCCCACGCATTGGCGGCGTCGATTTTTTCCTGTAGCGCCGCTTGCTCATCGATCAGTTTTTGCATTTCATCCGGATCAGCAACTTCACCGAGCTTGTTGCTAACCTCATCGAACCGGTCGAGCAGGGCTTTGGTTTCAGCGAGGCCTGACAGAACGTTTTGTTCGACTGTCAATTGAGGATCAAGCTGCGGTTCCTGCGGCAAATATCCTACTGTTGCGCCTTCGGCGACCCATGCTTCGCCCGCCCAGTCGGTATCGAGCCCTGCCATGATTTTCAGCAGCGTCGATTTACCGGCGCCGTTGGGGCCCAGCACGCCGATCTTGGCGCCCGGATAAAAAGACAGCCAGACATCATCCAGCACTTTTTTGCCGCCGGGCCAGGCTTTCGATAAGCCTTTCATCACATAGACGTATTGGTAAGAAGCCATCTTGTTGATATCCTTTGTATTCTTAAGCTATTTCAATTTAATCTAGCTTGGCTTTGTCGATAGTGATACCAACAAAACGCAATGTTACCAAGGTGGCTATATATGAGTAATAAAAAGAGAAATAAATCCCTGATGACGTGGATACAGAACAGAGTGTAGGGGCTAAATTTGATGCTAAGTCCGGTTTTAGTTGGGAGCGGTCTTCACAGGCGTTCCCACGCCCAAGCGAGCGCGATAGAGTTGTTGCGCGTCATCGCCAGACACCGGAAGGACAGACAATTCACTAAACTCTGCTGCAGTTATACTAAGTCCCCTTCGTCTAGAGGCCTAGGACAACACCCTCTCACGGTGTGAACACGGGTTCGAATCCCGTAGAGGACACCACTATTTTTCTAAATTATTTCAATGGAATAGAAAACCACCCCATAGGGGATAAAGAACTTTTGCCCAATAACGCCCAAAGTAATATTCACATTTTGTGACATAATATTTGACAATTGTCCTCTTTTGTGACATCATGCGTTTTATGTCGCATGTGCAGTACACTGATGATGCCCTGAAAGATTTGAAAACCATAGGTCATGTGGCTGCAAGCAGAGTGACGGCGAAAGTTGCAGCCTACGCTGCTGCTCCGTTGGCCTTCGCCAATCAGGTCAAGAAGCTTCAAGGCAAAGATATTCTGCGACTGCGTGTTGGTGACTACCGGGTTTTGTTCACAGAAGATGGCACAATATTACGCGTTTTGAGAGTTGGTCATAGGCGTGAAATTTATCGATGAAGGAGAAAGAACATGGATGATCTACAGATTATCAAAAGTCCCAAAGGCGAGGAAATGGTAGTCCTCTCCCGCCGGGAATACGATCGGTTAACGCACTTAGCCTATGATGAGGACGCGCATGACGGTGCACTCGCTACTGCCCAAATTCAAAAGATTAAGAGTGGCAAGACAACACTCATCCCCGAAGCCGTCGTTGTGGCTATAGCCGTCAAAGGTATCCACCCTGTGCTTGCATGGCGTGAATATCGTGGTCTAACTGCTGAGCAATTGGCTAAAAAGGCAAAACTAGCTCGTACAACGGTTAGCCAAATGGAAACGGGTAAGCGTAAAGGCACGGTTGCTGCTTATAAAGCTATTGCTAAGGCACTTGGCATCAGTGTTGAAAGTCTGATTGATTAAGCTTAACGGAAAAGTACCGTCTCCTTCGGCACGTTCCCTGCAATGTTACATCGGTAAGACGAGTGTCCAGAAGTACTCCGATTCATCCCCTCCGGCATTATTTTTTCTTTGCAAATTCAATAAGATAAAAGGTAAGCGTCTGGTGAAGGCCGCCTAGCGCAAGTGTGGCCGAATGGATTAAGTGTCCACTTCTTTATAGGTGGACACTTATGGCAAATGAACAACAGATTCCTGGGCGGCGGCGGCGACGAACGGTCGAAGAAAAGCGGCAGATTGTGGAGAAACGCTGGTTGCGGGAACGTCTGTATCAGTGGTGGCACGGCGCCATGACGTGAACGCGAACCAGCTGTTCGCATGGCGGCGGCAGTACCAGGGCGGTGCATTGGGCAACGGAGTCTCCCTTATTCCTGTTGGTGTGGTTGACCGAGAGGAAAAGATGACGGCGGCATCCGATTTAACGAAACCAAAATCTGTACCATGGCCAGAGCCTCGATCTGTGGCAACCGATCCCCGATCATCAAAAATGATCGAGTTTGAGTTGAGAAGTGGAACCCGGATCCGGATTGATGCGGATGTGCGGGTGTCGGTATTGCAGCGGGTACTCAAGATGATCCGAACCTTGGCATGATAAGTTTTGCGCCTGGGACAAAGGTCTATCTGGCGTGTAAGCCGGTTAATCTGCGCAAAGGCTTCGATGGCCTGTCGGCTGAAGTGGCAACGGTGATCCGGATGGATCCTTATTGCGGACATCTGTTTGTGTTCCGGGGCAAGCGCGGGGATTATGTGAAGGTACTGTACTGGGATGGCTCAGGCCTTTGTCTTTATGCCAAGCGACTGGAAAAAGGACGGTTTGTATGGCCACCGATTATCGATGAACAATTGCACCTGACGTCGGCGCAACTGGCGCTCCTGATCGAAGGGATTGATTGGCGGCGAACGGTTGCGGCACCGGAGTCACAGCGGCCGATGATTGTGTAAAAAAGCGTACCAATGATCAAAAAAATGTGGTGTTCGAAACGCGAATATGATTCCATGGATTATGTCCTTGGCAACGGCACCCCTTCCTGAAAACCTTGATGATCTGCGGGTTTTTGCGGCTTCGCTGCAGAATGAGCTTTATGGCAAAACACCGCATCTTGAAAAGCTGAAAGCCCAACTGGCAGCCTTACGACGAGCCCGGTTTGGACGTTCCTCCGAAAAGCTTGATCATCAGATCGAGCAGATGGAGTTGCTGCTGGGCGACCTTGAGGAAGGTCACGCGGAAAGCGCGGAACGGCAGAAGAGTGACGTATCACAACTTGCGCCGCGAACGATATCAAAAGAGCGGTCACAACCCGTACGCAAGCCGTTACCAGAGCATTTACCGCGGGAGCGGGTCGTGCATGAAGCTGCATGCACATGCCCGGCCTGCGGCAGTATGCGTCTCACCCATATTGGTACCGATGAGCGCGAGGTACTGGAATATGTGCCGTCGCACTTCAAGGTCATTGTTCACAGCCGACCCAAGATGAGTTGCCGGGACTGCGAGACGATTACGCAAGAGCCGATGCCGTCATTGCCGATCGAGCGTGGCATGCCGGGGCCGGGGCTTTTGGCACATGTACTGATTGCAAAATATGACGACCATCTGCCGCTTTACCGGCAGAGCGAGATTTATGCGCGCGATGGGGTGGAGCTTGACCGTTCGACTCTCGCGGAGTGGGTGGGCCACATGGCGTTTCTGCTGGCGCCGCTGGCTGAAGCGATTGGCAAACACGTGCGCACCGGCGCCATACTTCATGCCGACGATACGCCGGTACCGGTGCTTGATCCCGGGCGCGGAAAAACAAAAGTGGGCCGATTATGGGTTGCGGTACGCGATGAGCGACCATGGGGATCAACATCGCCGCCGGCAGTGTTCTATCGCTATGCGCCGGATCGTACGGCACAACAGGCAGAGGCGTTGCTTAAAGATTGTTCGGGTTATCTGCATGCGGATGCCTATGCCGGGTTCAAGCACTTCTATGAGCCCAACCCGGACACCGGCAAACCACGCTTGACTGAAGTTGCATGTTGGGCGCATGCGCGGCGTAAAATATATGAAGTGCATGCGGCAACAGCTTCGCCGGTGGCCCAGACTCTTTTGGAGCGTATTGGCGAGCTGTTTACCATTGAGGCCAATATCCGTGACCGGTCCCCGGAGGAACGGCAGAAGATAAGGATGGAGCTGACGGTCCCGAAACTTGAAGAACTGAAAGTCTTGTTTGAAGGCACGCTCAATCAGATCAGCGGTAAAAGTACGCTCGCCCAGGCTTTACGTTACTCGTTATCCCGTTGGGCATCTCTCACGCGTTACACAACCGACGGCAGATTGGAGATATGCAATAACGCCGCTGAGCGCGCCATTCGGCCATTGGCAATCGGGCGTAAAAACTGGCTGTTTGCCGGTTCCGATACTGGTGGTGAGCGTGCTGCCACTCTCTACACGATCATTGAAACAGCAAAACTGAATGGTCTTGAGCCCGAGGCGTACTTGCGGGATATTATTGCCCGTATTGCCGACCATCCGATGAAGAGGTTGGATGAACTTCTGCCGTGGAAATGGTCGCTACCATCTTAAGTAACGGAGTTATTATATGAGCCAGCCAGCACGCGTTCTGGAAGATTTTTTAAGTCCACCACGAGTACCGATCTTTGATATATCCATGACAGCACTTGATGGCTATCTGACGGCTGTCGTGATTGGACCCAGCATGATCATGCCCAGTGAATGGATGGCGGGGCTTTGGGCGAAGGAACATGGTTTTGAGGATCTAAACGATGCTCAGAAAGTTATGGGGGCCCTCATGGAGTACTATAATGAAGTAATCCGCAAACTAGACGGCCCACCAGAAAATTATCGTCCCCTTTACCTTCCTGAGGATCCTGCTGAGCCGGTCTCAGTCGCGCGTGCCGAAGAATGGTCCCAAGGGTTTTTGCGCGCCATGAAGTTCGATGACTGGACGCCCTTAACACAAGATGAGGATGCCCGTGTTTTGCTCGTGCCCATCGTATCTTTTATCAAAGATGACAAAGGTAAAAATGCTCTTGGATTTACGCGGCATAAACTTCAAGAAATAGTGACAGATAGTACGGATGTTATGGCCGAGTTTATCCTTCTTATGCGAGAGTTCTGGCGGGAGCAAGCCGACCAACAAGATATGCCGTCATATGCCCAGCCACCCAGTCGTAACCAGCTCTGCCCTTGCGGTTCAGGCAAAAAATACAAACGTTGCTGCGGAGCCGATTAAGCTGCGGTCATAACCAGACGCTTACGATAAAAGCAACCCCTACGGGAGCTTTCGAACTCATTCAATTTCATAAAGGTGTGTGACAATGATAGTGTGATCTTCAAGGGTTTTGAACCGACGTGTTTGTAAATAAATTCTATCAGAAACAATATCGAGAAATGAGTCGGGATCAATGTGTCGGGATCAATGTTGTCTGGTTTTGTGTTAAAGAATATACTCATATTCGTGAATCAGCGGAAAAAGTTTTTACGTGCTTTAGGTATTGCATTCGCCATACCAGCCCTTGTCGGAGTTCTATATATTTTATGGAGCCAATATAATTCTCATAATCAAAAGATACTCAACTTAAAGTTTTATCAGACTGATCCCGCGATACACCTTTAATGCTCACAAAGAAAAGTTCTCACTCAACACTAAATCTAATCATTTCGGTTAATGTCTTGGGCAATCTTTAACGGCGAAGGCCAGAGGGTAAAATCTTGTGAAGGTTCAACACCTGATCTCTAAAATGATGTTCTAATTGTATCCACGAGGGGACGCCACTCCGGTATGAAATTGGGCTCTTACTGCAGCGCCCGTTTGAGCTCGTATACCATCTGGGTACGAAGGCGGAGTGATGACGAGATTCCAGCCCTCATTCTGTGCATATTTTTCTGCTTGCGCCGCGATGGCAACAAGATCCTGTTCTCTCTCCCGAAGATAAGCCCAGGCTGCTTCAATATGTTCATTGACACTCGGCCATGCTTTGGGTTCGGCTTTATGTTCGACTGCTGCCATATGTAATAAGGCCAACATAAGGGGTGTCATTTCTTTTTCATTTCTCAATAAATCGTAGACAAAACCATTGAAATAGCCATGAGCAATGTATGGCCCACCCTTGGCATCCATCAAGTAACAAAAATCATCACTGTCATCAGTTACTTTAAGAGAATCCAAGAACATAACACCTTTTGCTCCACGTAAATCGGCTTTGTATAATAGCGTTCTATTAAGATCGGCACCACGAAGATCGGCGCCCTGAAGGTTAGCGTGCTCCAGGTTGAGACATCGCAGATCAGCTTCACGCAAATCGGCATTACATAAATCAACTTCAGAAAGTGTGGACAAAAAAGTGTCATCTGGCGTTTCTAGTGGGCGAAGATCGGCGCGGCGCAGGTTGGCACCACGCAGGTTGGACCGGTGTGGTTCTAGAAAATTCGAGGAACAAATCTCACCTAGGTACAATCCTGCCAAATTCATTTCACTTAAATCTACTTTGCTTAAGTCAAGAATAAATGGTGCTTCATTAAGAAGCTGCTTATAGGCGGTGGGGTTTGTTCTTTCGGTCTCACGCCGAACTCTTTTTGCTTCACTCACCAAATCATTAAGCGTCTTTATATCACCGTTGCTGATCAGGCTGAGAGCTATTGTGCGTGACACAACGCCTGATCCCATTGTTGCATCCGGCAATATCCGCGCCAGTTCATTGAGAATTTTTTCCGCCTGTTCCGCCTGGCTGATAACTAAAGGCCTCGAATCAACGCCACGCTGCTTCAGGCGCGAAATCTGACGGAGAACCAGATCTTTATTATTACGCGCATAACTCCCTGAGACAAATGGAATATTATGTCCATCTGCGCCAGCCCATATCGGATCGAGTTGTGTCTCGTTGAGGTTTAAATGTTTCCAGTGAGGGATGGTTGAAATTGACCAATATTGTTGTATTTGATAATCGGTAAGCCCGTGTTGAGTCATAAGAGTTATCAACTCGTCTCTCGTTCCAACGAATATTTCATCGTATGGAATACGTGATGGTTCTGAACGATAAGGGTGTGCCGCATATAAAAACTGACCAGGCGACGGATCAATAAGAAAAAAGCCTGTATCTTCTGCGTATACGCCGACATAAGTATGATCCCGAACACATGCCACCTCTTGTTTTGTCGGAATAGGTGTGTTGCCCGTTAATATGTCGTTGAGGAGAACAATTGTTTTTACATTAGGAAGTTCTCGAGCAAGAGCATTCACAACCTCGATAGAGAAGTCTACACATGGGCCACCCCACCGGGTCGTATCTACATACTTTCCCTCAACAATTCGAACACTGCCAAAATAATCAGCATTTCGAACTTGTGCATACAACGGTAATGCTGTTATGATTCGACAGATTTTTTGCTTTGTACCCATTTAAAAATTTTCCAATACTCATCAATGCAGTTTTATTGTTATAGTTTATTTTTACGAAACTAATGTGGAAAATCTATAGATAAAGTTGTTTTGATTTTTCTGAAAGATTTCACTGTTATGGTTAACATAAATGTGTCAATTTTTATCATTACTGCATGTCAGTTAAAGAAAACCGAAACAATATCAATCCAGCGGAAACGGTCTCAAGTGGAGCTCTTAGCCAAGGGGCAATGGCAAAATCTTGTGATTCAACACATCATTTCTAAAATGATGTGTTCTAATTGAAACAATCGCCAATGATAGTTCCTACTTCGCAGATTCATCCTGTCCGGCACACCAATAAAAAAGCCCCCGTCGGGGCTTTTTGTCGGCATCTTATAATAAGTTGTAACGGCATAGTTATGCTGCCGCTCCTTCGTTGCCACAGCTTTGCTTGAATACAGCCTTCACATCCATGACATCGATAGCTTTGCCGGTTTCCAGGAATGATTTCATGCTGGAGAGCACAAGCGGCCAACCCATAACAACCTTGGTGGCCATAATCGAGCCGGGCTTGAAATTGCCGTGGACGACATTGAGACGTACCAGATCTCCGGCGGTGTCGATTTCAAATGTCACGCGCGAGTCATCTGTCAGGTTGGTGGGGTCTGCCCAGGTCAGCACAAGACGGCTGAACGGGTTGCTTTCCGACACTTCGCCGACGATTCTGACATTGCTTCCGTTACTGTCGACATGCTTCCATTTCGAACCCTTCTTCCAGTCCGAAATATTTTCATTGCCACCCCAGTATTGGCGAGCGAACTCAGGGGTCGTGATAGCCTTCCAAAGTTTTTCAGGCGTGGTCTTGATGTAGGTGGTGTAGACAAAATCGGAATTACTCATGGTCGCTCTCCTCTAAAGCTTGTTTCAGGTTATGAAGCGCTTGAACCCGCTTTTGCTCAAACTTGCCGATCCAACGCATGTAGATTTCGTTGATCGGTATGGGATTGAGGTAGTGCAGCTTCTCGCGCCCCTGCTTTGCTGTGACGACGAGGTTCGCCTCCTCCAGCAAAACAAGATGCTTGGTTACCGCCTGACGGCTCATGTCGTGCCTCTCGCAAAGCTCGCCTAATGTCTGCCCATTCTTCTTGTGCAACCGGTCTAGCAGTTGCCTGCGGCTGGCATCGGCGAGGGCCTTGAACACTTTGTCGTCATTGGTAACCATGTGGACATTATATGCAACCAAATGGTTGCCTGTCAAGGAGAAAACAATCAGAAAACAATCAGCGAGATTTCAGTAAGATTCCCGGCTGTATTTACTCAGAAATGCCTTTGTTAAGGTATTGGTGGACCTTGCTGCACTTAGGCCGCCAATTTCCATTCTTTCGATTGGGATTCGATACCCAGCAAATGTGCCTTAGTTTCAAGGCCGCCTGCAAAGCCGGTTAGCTTTCCATTTGAGCCGATGACACGGTGGCAGGGCGTAATAATGGAGATAGGGTTTTTGCCGTTGGCAGCGCCCACAGCGCGGACTGCTTTAGGACTTCCAATTTGTTTGGCTATTTGGCCGTAGCTTCGTGTTTCGCCGAAGGGAATTGTAAGCAACGCCTTCCAGACTTTCTTTTGGAACTCGGTTCCTGCAAAATCCAGCTTCACGGAAAACTTTTTCAATTTTCCAGAAAAATAATCATTGAGCTGCCGCTCGGTTTCCAGAAGCACCGGATGTTTTTTATTCTCTATTAACGGATTTAAACGGACGCGCTTGGGGTCGTCATTTCCCCAAAGAATTGCGGCAAGACCTTTATCGCTGGCTATCAGTTTCAATTCGCCGACGGGTGATTTCATGGTTTTATAGGCATAAGTCATTTTCGTTCTCCTTACAGAGTCGAGTAGGGGCGTGGTTACATTCTTTATTTAGGTGAATTGCAAAAGATATACTGGCGCTTTTCGGACATCTAAACCAGACGTTTTCGGACAGAAATAGAATGTCCGAAAACAGCTAGATAAGCCACATCACCGGCAGTAGCATGTTGCTATGACCAAAAATACGGATGCATATTACCGCGCTTTGACCTCGCGCGACCCGCGCTTTGATGGCGTGTTTTTCGTTGGCGTCACATCCACAGGCATCTACTGCCGTCCCATATGCCCCGCCAAAACGCCGAAGCAAGCCAATTGCCGCTTCTTTGAGAGCCGCGAAGCGGCGGAAAAGGAATCCTTTCGTCCCTGTCTGCGTTGCCGGCCGGAACTGGCCCCTGGTAACGCGCCGGTAGATGATGCGCGGCGCATCGCCTATTTGATTGTTAATCGCATCGAAGAAGGCTTAATCGATGAAAATGGCAATCTTGAAAACATCGCCGCCCAGTTTGAATTGAGTTCACGGCAAATACGCCGGATTGTGCAGAAAGAATTAGGCGTCTCGCCAATTGAGTTGATACAAACGCGGCGATTGCTTCTGGCGAAACAACTGCTGACAGAAACAAAACTGCCGATCACCGAAGTCGCATTCGCCAGCGGTTTTTCCAGCCTGCGCCGGTTTAACGATGCTTTCCGTTCCCATTACAGGATGCCGCCAACAAGGCTTCGGAAGAAAGTCATCGAGCACGAAGTTGAGATCAATTCCACCGATACTTCGATTGTCCAGCTGACCTATCGGCCGCCCTACGATTGGCAAGGTGTTCTGGAATTTTTAAGTGCCCGTAGGGTGAAGGATGCCGAATGGGTGACGAAAGACAGTTATTACCGAACCGTTCGATTGGGAAAGTATAAAGGGTGGGTTGCGGTTAAACATCTGCCGGAAAAACGTACCCTGCTGGTGGAATTTACCCATTCTTTGACGCCGGTATTGCCGGCGCTGCTGGGGCGGCTACGAAATCTGTTCGATTTGAATGCCCGCCCCGACTTGATCGCGGCGCAATTGATGCAGGACAAAATTCTGAAAAAAGCCGTTACCAAAAATCCCGGCCTGCGAGTTCCAGGCGCCTTCGATGGTTTTGAATTGGCGGTGCGCGCCATTTTGGGGCAGCAGGTAACGGTAAAGGCCGCCACCACTTTGGCCTGCCGCTTTGTCGAAGCCTTTGGCGAGAAGATCGTAACTCCGTTTCCTGAATTGAACCGGCTTTCGCCTTTGCCCGAGCGCATCGCCAAAATCAGCGTCGATTCTATTGCTAAACTTGGTATCGTCAACGCCCGCGCCAAAAGCATCATCGCGCTGGCGCAAGCATGCGTGTCAGGAAAATTGCAACTTGATGCGGGCGCAATTCCTGACATCGCGATTAAACAGTTGGTCGCAATTCCTGGTATTGGGTTGTGGACGGCGCATTACATCGCCATGCGGGCGTTGCGTTGGCCGGATGCGTTTCCAAAAGAAGATATCGCCATCCGGAATAATTTAGGTGGCGTTACCGCAAAGCAAGCCGAAGAAATGTCGCAAGTATGGCGACCGTGGCGCAGTTATGCCGTTTTGCATATCTGGCGTAATCCCGGTCCACCCTCTCGACGTAAAGCTCGATCCTGATTTATGTATGACTAGAGATACCCGCGATAAGATCAATGCCGAGATATTTCTGGAAAACAAGCAATGAATGGAATTGCAAATAGCCTTATTCGCCGACGGCTGGGCCACTAGTATGTTTCGGGTGATGGCTGCGGACTGCTCTTGTAGGGCGAGTGTTTGTTGGTGTGTATGACGGTTCTTGGTTGTCAGTTGCAATGCAACTGGCGGATTGATCAGTGTCAAAAGGTTCTGGAGAAACCCAACCTTCGACCTTAGTTCCATAAATGGTAGTGCTAACCCTATACTCACCTGCGTCGAAACCTAAAATGTTCACGTCTGTACATGCAGGAATGTTCCACGAAGCCTTAGTTGCTGTTCTTTGGCGTATTCCTGAGGGAATTTCACTTAAATTAACAATTTGATTGGCGTGAACTATCTTGCCAACGTATGAAGGAGTTACAGGTTCTGTATTGATGGGATGAGAACGTGGTCCATTAAACAGCTCTTCAGCAGAAGGCGATTGAGGGTGAGGTGGATTGTACGCTGGTTTTGAGTCTTTACTGAAGATGGCTATTGCTGCGAGTGCTGCTGTGGCAATAATCCCCCAACCAACTCCACTCCCCCCACCCCCATAACTTGTACCGCTAGTCGTATTACCGCTACTTCTTTGTGCCGCATGCCAGCTTGCCCAGCCTGCATCGGAAGCTTGGGTTGCTCGGGCGGTTTCAGTATGTACGGCCCCCACATGTGCAGAACTTCCGGGGGCTAGATTCCACGAACCGCCACCCTGATTAACATGGGTTTCTCCTGTCTTGTAATCATCACTCATGTCGTACTCCAGTTTTTCAAAACATATGCAGTGTTTGTTAGCGTAAAATCCAAAAAAACAAAATGAGCTGATTGACCCCTGTTGCGATGATTATACTTTTGGACTAACCCGCATTATTGGACTGATAATAGGAAAAATATTTTTGCCACTATTGGGGGCGACAGGCTCAGCGCTAACCAATGATGGGTGTAAATATCCCTCGGCTGCCCATTCTCCTTCAGCATTTCTCGCCGTAACATGAAGATGGCCACATTTATGTCTAGTGCCAATTTCCATGACTTCTGTTCCTTGAGGGACAAAAATCCAAGAACCGTTTGTACCTGTCTGTGACATCAAATATGTGGGTTGAACGACATGGTGCTTTTTGCCGTAGTTTAAAATTCTAAATTTTGATCCAATTCCAAAAAATTCTAAAAAAGAAAATTTTCGCCCATTTTCATCTAAATTAAATATGGGAGCGACATGCCAAGCACTAATCTGTCCATTGAGTTGTAACTTAGGATCAATCTTCTCTTTACCCAAAACTTCGGTTTGAACATCGAGCCAACAATTTGTGTGGGGTCGAGTGGCTGTTACAATAGAACCAAACCCAAGCTCTTGAGCTTCGGGGTGGGCGTTAGACTCTCGTTTTCGTCTAGCGTCCCCAAGATCTTGCAAGCTATGCCGGGCCAACGTCAGATCCTCTAACTTCTTCGATGTTTCTTTAATTAGCCTTGCAGTCTCGACATTTGCTTCAAATGTTCTGGCATTTGATTCATTTATTCGTGAATTCCTTTCCCTAATCTGTTCTATATCCCTCTGCATAAGATCAAACAAAGGCTTCCCAGAGATATAGGCCTCTAACGAAAGCTCGATGGCTTCAGAAGAAAGTCGCCTAGCTGTATCAAATGCATGAGTTAAGGTAGAGGATTCTAAATCATATTCTACTTCAAGAGCCTTAACTGTACGCTCTAGCTCCAATTCTTCATTCGATGGCAACTCGGTGAAGCGGCCAGACAGTAATTTTGCTGTCTCAACATTGACGACATATCGTTGGGGGCCTGTCGGGATCGGACGATCAAATTGCGGCTCAGGTGGTGGAAAATGTCTTTGCTCCGAGGACGGCCTTACTCCTACCGCTTGGCTTCTTGCCTCTCGGCTACCACCTGCGTATGCATTACCTCTATAATTATAGGAAGGAATAGCCGGGCTATAACTTGTATTGGCTGGACCACTATTACTTCTTGTCATCGCTGCTTGATGATTTGCAAAACTTTCATTTGAAGCTTGGACTGCACGGGCTGTTTCGGTGTGCATAGCACCTACCCACGCAGAACTTCCTGTGGTGAAGTTCCAAGATCCGCCACCCTGATTAACATCAGTTTTCCCGGAAGTGTAATCATCACTCATGTTGCGCCCCAGTTTTTCAAAACATATGCGGTGTTTGTTAGCATAAAATCCAAAAAAACGAAATAAGCTCAACAATTAAGACTAACTATGTCTGCCTAATTTGACAGACATTTCCATTCTGCATCGTTGTCCACAACGTTTTTTGAAAGAATATAGTCAATTGCTTACTGAAGCCGAAGGATGAAGAGGGCAATATTGTTAAGAATGGCCTGTGATAACCGCGATAAGATCGATGCCGAGATACTTTTGGAAAACATAAACAACGCCGATAAGGGCGATGCCGAGAAGAAAGACACTGATCGTGAATTTGATCACCCGGAAGAAAATATGAACGGCGATTATAAGAATGAACAGCACGCCGATAGCCGTCAAAAAACCGTACATCAGATTATCTCCCATTCATTGAAGTGCCGTGACCCTACTTATCGCATGGCTATTTCATGCTTTATAGGGCGGGGCCGAGTTAAAAAATGTTTTTCCATTAACCCATTGACATCATTGACTTTAGACAGGAAGTGTGGTTAACAAGATGTTTAAAGTCCATAACGTGCCGTGGAGAGAATAAAACGCTCAAAACCTGCTATCCCTTTGAAACCAAATTGCGGATAGGTTTGACGGCAATGTATCAAAATTAACGAATATTTTCTGAATCGGGACTAGAAACGATAGAGATACTAAAAGATTCTATGAGAGGCGCTTTATTACATGATGTTTTTTGGCAAAAATAAAGCGGCGAACCTTCCGGCAGACGGAGCCCAGCCCAAACGCCGCTCCGTACTGGGAATGATGTTCAACCCTGATATCGGCGCCAGCCTCCGCCCGCTCGGCGAAACCACATCCATTTTCGTGCAGCTTATCGCAATGATTTTCGCGATGAACGGCCTGTTCCCGAAAGACCACCCTGCGCTGAAAGGTGTGGCAGGCGCAAAACTCACGCTCTCCGAAATCCTCAACACCGCGTGGAGCGGGCTGTCGTTTACAAAAGCGGGATTGCCGAAAATTGCTCTTTTCTTCGCGGTAGCCGGAACACTCGCCTTTTCTGTTCTGGCAGTTATTACGATTTTTCTGTTGATGTTTGTCGGGCATGCGCACGCCGCCACCAGTTTCTTTACTCCGCCGGATCCCACAAATGATTTGGCACAAGGGTGGATGAACTTTCTGTTTAAGGCCACACCCTTACCGAATTATGTTGCCCAGAACAGCGCATCCATCTCGCAGTATACGGGTGTTCAGCAGGCACTCATTACAGCTTTAAGTTTTTATAGTGGAGCCATTCTTATTTTTGCAGGGGTCATCCTTTTTTATCATCTGGTATCGATGGTGGTGGAAACGGCTCATACGGGCGTGCCGATGGGCAAGCGTGCCAATCAGATTTGGGCGCCGATCCGCCTTGTGGTCGCTATCGGTTTGTTGGTTCCTGTTGCCGCTTCCGGTCTAAATTGTGGACAATACATTGCCATTCAATTTGCCGAATGGGGGTCAGGGTTAGCGAGCAATGTTTGGGACAAGTTTGTTACTTCTTTTGCCGGTGTATCATATGTCTCTCCTCCTGCTGGAGATGTGGAGCACCTTGCTGAAACAATAGTACAGATCGCAGCGTGTACTCAGATATACAATTATAATGTGCAAACGGCTGCATTCCAGTCTCCGGGTGGGAGTCTAGCGTCGGATATTATAAATCAACAAAATATAGATCTCTCCCAGCTTTCAACCAATGACAAAACAGGGTCTTTTTTCGCGCCGGCAACATCGCGTGAGCACGTTTGTGGAGGGTTTATAATTCCTAACCCTCCTCCCATGCCTGCTGGTAGTTTGGGCGCAAACGTGGCTTCCGCTGTACAGACTGTTCAAGAACAAGCGTTGTTGGATGCAATCCAAGAGGCTAATACACAGGTAAACAGCGCACTTTTTAGCTCACCCTCTTGTTCCCCGACAGCTCCATGCTTTATGAATCCTAGCCTGCAGCCTGCTTTTAAAGACATCATTGGTGACGTGGCCAGTAAGTACCAAACCGAGGTGAGTCAAGGCGTGGGGCGGGCTGTACAAAATTTAATTAGTGTAGCCAATCAGGGGCCGCCGGGCCAATTTTCATGGTCAGAGCTTGGTTGGGTCTCAGCGGGTGCATATCTCAATAATATCGCGCATACTCAGGCAGAAATTGAGGCTGCTGTCAGAGGGAGTCTTCCAAAGATGGAGCCACCCACTCTTGGCTTCGAGTACGGTAATGCTGATGATCAGATTACTGCTGGATTAGATTATGCTGCCTTCATGACGTGGGCGAATACTGCCACTGACAGAGCACCTTACGGAGGGTCAGTTGCTGGAAATGCGGCTGTAGCACAGTCTTGTGCGGGGCAGGGAATTTTCAGCGATCTTAAAAGTTTCCTCAATAACTCGTTAAAAGGTTTAAAAGACGGCGATGGCTTAGTCGATATTTTATTTCGAATTGCAGATTACACGGCCGCTATGAATTGTGTTTGGACCCCTCAAGTAAACGCCGGCAGTACTTTCAGTCTAGGGGTTCAACTCAACAGTGGCGATCCTTTCGCAGCAATGGTGCGTCTTGGACATGCCAACTTGAATACTTCATATGACCTTTTACAAGACATAATAGGAGGAGAGCTTATCGGAAAAGGCGCTTTAGCCGGTGTATCTTTGATACCGGCGATTACAGGCTGGGCATCAGGGGCTGGCAGTCAGAATCGGTGGATAAATGGAATGCGTGCAGGGACAAACGCAACCACTGCTCTTGGTAATGGAGCAATCGATATTATTGTCAGCCTTGTTAGCTTTATGGGGCTAATCTTTTTTGCTGGGGGCTTTACACTGGCTTATTTTCTGCCGCTTATTCCGTTTCTCCGCTTTTTCTTTAATATTTTGACGTGGGTTGTGATGGTGCTTGAGTCCGTTATTATGATGCCGCTGGTTGCTTTGGCGCATCTCAATCCTGAGGGCGATGGGTTACCGGGTGCAAATGCTAAGAACGGCTATTTCTTTCTCTTTGGTATTATGCTGCGACCCGTTTTGATGGTTTTTGGGCTCATCTGTGGGTTATTGATTTTCTTAACAGCTGTTGCCTTCATGAATCAGCTCTATTCAATAGCTGTGATTGGTATCCTAGGTGTTGGGCAAAGCGGCAGTGTCTTTATCTCTCGCGTGATATTTAGTATTTTCTATGTGGTCTTGCTATACATAGCTGCTAATAATTCGTTTAAGCTCATACATGCGTTCCCTGACCATGCCATGGCGTGGATTGGCGGGCCTTCGGTACCGTCAGAATCGATTGGCGAAGCACAGGAGTTTACCAGTTTGGGGCCCGCTATATCAAGCTATGCAGGTTCATCGATGTTTAGTGCCGCGAAACAAGGCGCGAATGCTTTGGGCCAAGGCGTACTAGGTGCCGTTAACGGAGGAGTGCAGCCTTTAAGCGGTCGAGGTGGTGGTGGAAGAGGAACGAATGTTCCCCCATCTTCACAATTGCCGCCGCCTGGCGGTGGTTCAGGCGGGGCAAACCCTCTTAGCGGCTCCGGCCAAAGCGGTGCTCCACCTCTTGATCCGACAAAGGGACCGGGGCGCGTAAAACTTAATCCGGGGACTCAGCGCCCGAGGAAGTAACCTACTCAAAATTTCATGTCTATGTTTGAGGAGTTATTACTCCATAAGCCTTTGACGGAGTTCCTTGGGGTACGGTAGGGGCAAGTTTTGTTGCAAAGCCGCCCTGCATATAGGCTTTAATAGTGCCATCTGCTGTTAAGATGGATACGCGCACCCAACCATTAGGCTCGATACTTTCAACGTGACCAATCGAGCCTCTTTGGGCAACGCCAACCACAGGACTTGCAGTGTTGGCGTCCTTTCGTAAAGGGGCATCAGCAGTAATTTCGATGTCGCTATCTGCAACATGGCCTGCCGTTTTGTGCCATTGTTCTAGATATTTCTCCGTATTTATTGCATTTCTGACACTAAGATTGGTAATCGAGTCATATTCTTTTCCTGCGTCAGTTAGGCGCGCGGCATCTGGAAGTGACACCCAACCTTGTTTCGTCTGACTTGATAGAGTGACTTCTACTTTTTGATAAGCACCGTCTGCCGATTCTGAGTCAATCAACTTTGCATCTTTTGGAAAAGCCACTCTGCATAAAGGCAATGCGCCATCTTTTGGCTCAGTATATACAATCAAACCTTGCAGTTTGATGGGCGTAAGCTTTTTAAGATATTCATTATCCACAACAACATGACGCGCATTATTATCGTCTCCGCCACACAATGGGGTATTGGTTGTAGAGTTTTTAGCGGCAGAAGAATTGGGGGAAGAGGTTGTGGATGGTGAAGTTATTCCTGCGGGAGTTGAAGTGTCAGAAGCGGGAGAGGGGACTCGTGATGGCAGAGCATAACTAGCTGCGGCTAAACCGCCAGCTACTATCATATCCCGTGCTGCTTTTTTTGGGCCTTCACCATGTGTAGCAAATCCATAAAGTGCTGCAAGAGCTGTGCTGACCCCGTAAGTGGCCACGGGTGGAACAACAATTCCGAAATACGCAAAGCTATTTTTAGAAACCACAACCGTTGCAATGCCGACGACAACGGCTGCAGCTAATTCGAAAGCTGTGTGCCATGGCTGACGAGTGGGATTTACGAAACTTGCGTTGATAGTTTGGGGTGCCGGATTTGCTGCACTGTTAGCCAGACGCGCCTGTTCCGCGGCTTGATCTCTCGCTCTTTGGTCGGCTTCATCTTGGGTGCGTTGCTCGGCTTGTAGTTTCTTTTGGGCTGCAACGAATGCGTCTGGAAGATTTTGCATCATTGCAGCAAATTGCTCCAAGACCTTTTTCATTTCACGTCGATCTGAAGCTTCTGCATTTTGACCTTGAGCAAGCAGATTAAGGCCTTGGACGCTTTGATTTATACCATACACAATTTGTGCAAGGTCACGCGTCAATTGTTGGCTGTGTGCCTCCTGATTGGCGGCATGATGATTGATGGTTCCCGCAAGATGGGCGGATTGCTCAGCACCGGCGGCGGCATGGGTGTTTAAGGTTTCTGTGAGACGTCCAAACTGTGCGTCGGCCTGCTTGGTTTGTTCTCCAGCATATCCATCTAAATTACTCAGAAGTTTTTCAGATTGAGCGATTCGTCCGGCGGCGTCTTCTCCAATTTTTTCTGCTACCAGTTCAAGGCCTTTTACAATAGCGCCCATATTTTCTTTACCGTTTGCGTCAAACTGCTCACCCTGATCTTTGATCGATTGCTTAAAATCTTCGGCGACATCACGGATAGCCTGAGCTGCGTTTGTCGCGTTCTCCGGAGATTTTGCAATGGCATCGAGCTTGGCTAATACAGCTTGCAACAGAATTGTTTCGTGCGATTTTGGTCCGTAAGGTAAATTGGCCATTTTTTTTAAATCCTCATCCATTCAAATTGATTGCCGGGGCTTGCTTATAACAACTTGATCATTATGACGAGAGGCAATTTACAGTATTTTCATCCCTGAAACCATAAGATGATTTACTTGCATCTTTTGGTGGTATGGTAATGGGTCACAAATGATTGGTTGCGCATTAAGGTCGTGCAACACATTGGAAGTTATGGGTTTTTTGACTTTATTCGACAGCTATGTGTTATTGAATCGTTAATGAAAGAATGTTACTCTAATTTTAGATAATTCTAAGAAGGGTATTTTATGGTAAGACCTTCATATATGGGTGAATTGAAACTACCGCCTGTCTCGCGAGATCCAACGTCGACGGCAGCGCCTTCTTATAACAATTTTCAAACGCTTGCCTCACTTCAAAATATACCGCCAGGCGCTGTAGCTGTTCCTCGTCTCGGCGATCAGGCCAATGATTTGCAGGACAGCAACTGGTTTGTGCGCCAATTGCAAGGCGCAAAGGCCGCCATTCATGGCGCCGTTTCATGGTTTGAGAACACATTTGTCAATAACGATGTCGTGGCTGTTGCGGCTGTGGCCGATGGCGCTTCCGTAAAAACGCAAATTGCCAATGACAGCACAGTTCGTGATCAACAGTTGTATCGGCAAGCTTTGGATAATCAGGCGCTGGCTCACGGGCAAGTCGCGCAAGCCAATACCCTCGAAGAAGAACAGGCCGTTCTTAAGAAAGAAAAAGATGCTGAAAAGCAAGCGCAACTTCGCCACGCTGATGCCAACAAGGATAAAAAAGACGAAGATAACAATGATAGCCTTCTGGCGCTTGGATTGCTCGGCGCAGGTGGCGCTTCTGACACCGCAGTGGGAATGAATGGATATCAAAACGGTTCTTATAACAACAATAACACCAGGCTGAGCAAAGTCGCTCGCCGCGCCGCGCAAATGGAAAAATGGGAAAAGATGTCTGTGGAAGGCAATGTCCTTTCCCGTGGTTATGCAAAAGCCCGTCTGGGCATCGCACATGCGCAAGGCGCTGTCGCCGGGAAAATCGGCAAAGTGCTTGGCCCCGTAACGGAAAAAATAATGGCCCCGTTTGGCAAATTGAGTGAAAGCGTAAAGGCACTTATTAAGCCAGCCGCGATGATGGGCGAAGACGCATCCAAAATTGCCAAAGTCACCAAAATGGCAAAATTTATGAAGCCAATCCTCAAGGTCGGAAGAATGGTGGCATGGGCTGGCGCTGCTGTCGGTCTCGGTGTGGCTGCCGTTGCCGCCGCCCCCGTGGTCGCTACGATAGGCGCCGTTGTCGGAGTTGTCGCGACTGTCGGCATGGTTGCTGGCGCAGGTCTCAGCGCTTATTCAACCTATCGCGCGACAGGAAGCCTGAAAGAAGCAAGCATATCTGGCGCAGACTTTGTTGTTCCGGTCCGTGCAGTTCGTGATCTGATGAACGGTAGTGGCGTACGGCAGGCTGCCGCTGATGGTGCGGAGTCTGTGCTCGGCTTCGGCGGCGGAACAGCGGGTAAATTGGCGCAGCGGGCTGTCAATGTTGTGCGCGGTGTTCAGATGGCTCAAACAGGGGTAGGGGTAGTTCGTCTCGGTGTTTCCGCCACAGAACATCCTGAGCTTGTGGGAATGGGGCTGGATATTGCATCTAAGCTTGGACGTGGTGCTATCGGAGATGCGGCTGATGTCGCAGGACAAGCGGTGATGGCGCCCCGCGACGACCGCGTTTCCGCTGCTGCCTCTGCAGCTTTCAAGAATGAAAATATCCGACACATCGCTACGCCAATCGTACTTAGCAGCCTTCACCCAAAGACTTTTGGCGCGGTTTCTTCTCCCGCAAACGATAGTCCCCCACACCCTGTTCCAGGGCTGGTGCGTGTTCGTGGCTATCAGCCGGGTTTGTAAGTACTCTCCCGTTATCTCCAAGAACCTTCTTCCCATCACCTTGACAGCCTCGTTACTGGCTTTCATAACAAGGGCCCTGCTTTGTCAAAAGCATATGGGCCTGTAGCTCAGCTGGGAGAGCGCCTCGTTCGCAATGAGGAGGTCGTCGGTTCGATCCCGATCAGGTCCACCAATTTTATAAATTATATCAAATATTTATATAGTTAATCAGCTTATTTTCTGAATGAAGAATTGCTTTCACTAATTTGTGATATCATCGCGCAATAATTTCAGGAATAGATTATATGGCCATAGATTTAGAACAACTGCGCGATTTGCCGCCTGTATCCGAGCAAGAAATCGCCAACATAAAAAACAGGTTTGAAACACAAGCTCCCCCGTTCACTGCGGAGCCTGATTACCTGGCTGTGCTGGCATTTGGTGGAACAATTCAATCTGCCTATGTCCCAGCCGATGAAAACATTAAACCCATACCCATGAATCCCGTTCTTGAAAGAACAACTGAACTGGGAGAAAAATTCGGAATAGCTGGTAAATTTATTACTGGTTCCATTTTGATTGCAAAAGACAGTCGCGAGGTCGTCAACGCCGACATTGCAAACCTTATCTACACAATTCAGCAGATTCCTAATCGGAAAATTGTTGTCACTTGCGGCACTTACATGCTGCCGATTATTGCTCAAGCCTTAGACATGCATTTTGCCGATGGCAAGTCAGACAAGATTATAGGTGTTACCGGCAGTTGGCTTCCGCAAGCAACAGCAGGACAAGATGTCGATTATAACTCAGGTGCAGTTATTGCTGCGGTCAACGCATTTGATATGGCGAAACAAAAAGGCATCGTGTTTGCCCAATTTCATGGCGAGATTATCGCTGGTGCAGATTTGGCCAAACTCAATTTACATCCGCCCGGTGTAAGCCCTCGTTTAGCTCGCCCCTTAGTGATAACTCGATAAAGATCGATATTTTCTAGATCCCAACAGGAATATCGAACCGGCCAAATCAGAGTTAATTTTGCTAATGACGTTTAGTTTGCTCTGCAGTGCTAATCGCTTGACTCTCTTTGATTATCGCGCAAATTCTAACAAGTTCATTGGTGACCAAGTGGTTCGATATTCCTCCCTTTGAGTCCACCATTTTTCATATAAGTAAAATCAACAGATTAGCACACGACACCGTTTTGCGTTTGGGCACTTGTTGACATTTGTAACGGATACCGTTACAATCACCCATGATAAAAAGTTTTGCTGACAGAGAAACAAAGCGCTTTTGGGAAACGGGTCAGTCAAGACGCATTCCAGCAGCAATACAACAGCGGGCTCTGGATAAATTACAAATGCTCAATGCTGCTGAAACCATTGCGAATTTGCGCTTACCGCCCAGTAATAACCTTGAAAGGCTTATAGGCGATCGAGCGGGACGTTGGAGTATTCGCGTCAACAGACAGTATCGCATCGTTTTCCGTTTTGATGCTGGCAGTGCTCACGATGTTGAATTTGTTGATTACCATTAAGGAGTAGAAAACCATGGCTAGAACACATTTTTCTCACCCAGGCGGCATTCTCAAGCGCCAGTTCTTGAAGGAATGGGGGCTATCCGTAAGCGCGGCGGCAAAGGCAATGGGCGTTCCCCGTACACGCCTTAACGATATTGTTTTGGGTAGACGAGGCATTACGCCTGAGACGGCTTTAAGGCTAGGTAAAATCTTTAACAATGGCGCTCCTTTTTGGCTTAACCTACAGAGCCACTATGATCTTGCTGAGGCTGAGGCAAAAGCAGGAAAGACGCTCGATAAAATACATCCCTTAGCAATACACATTTAGAGGGGGACTTTTTGGTATTTTAATCAAGCGCTATTCGTAACTGCCAGCAGAGCCCAGATTTAGAGCCTTTGGTCCACCATCAAAAACTTATCAGTCTCTATCTAATTTTGGATAAAAAGCTCTTGGGCAAAGAGATCTAATTTGGTCCGGCGTTTCTTTTACTTTTAATTCTAGGTTAATTGCTGGAATTAATGCCAACTGACTTCCAGACTTTATTTCTCGTATCATCGCAATGGATTGAAGCTTGACCCCATAGCGCACGCCACCACCGGTGAGAGATAGAAATTGTTCAGACAAGCCAGCATCCTTAATTTTTCCGAGTACTTCTTCATAGGAAGCTGTCACAAATGTATTTGTTCCCCCCTCATTGGCATATGGTTGCGAAGGGCTAAAATGGATTTTGCATCCATGCTCTGATGATTCAAAATAACTAATTAAGTTTAAATTGACCTCGATTGGTTTTGGCTCACCTTTTAACGCATACCGAAGTGCCGTAAATCCAGGGCCTTGTGCATATTCATAAAATTGAGTGAACATAACATAACTCCTTCTAAACACTTTTTCATTCTAACATATAACAATGCTTGCAACAATTTGGTTCGATAGAGCGCGAAATTAACCAAGAGGGTTATTGCTAAAGCAAGCACTTGCTTTAGGGTTAAAGGAAGAGATGGATCATCAAGTGATGACCTCTCGGCCTTTGTGGATGCCGCTAAGCAAACCTTAGCAATAAGCGCCAGAAGTGCCCATCAGATTTGACTGCTGTGGCCCACCATTTTAACTTTTGAGATCAGGCCACTTTTAGATTTGCTAAGGCTCGTTGCGCTCACCAAGCAAATCTACTGTCCGCCGAAGCTTTAGCGTAGGTGGACGAAGCTACTCCTGCGCTACCCCTTATTTTTGGCCCGCCTTTCGTCCCCACTTTCAACACATCTTGGTTAACGGCAAGATCGTCGTGGCTTGGCAAGCAGTTTTTGCTTTGTTACTAATATCTCAAGGACATTTTTAGGGGGATATATTATGGATGCGACTTCAGAAACTCATGCATATAGCGCAGGCAAAGAAATATATTTCGGCAAGTCTCAAAATATTTATCGTGACCTTGACACGATTGAGCGTGACGGAAATACGTATTTTTATATCCAAGGGGAAGACCTGAAAAACGGAACACCTGTTTCCATTGCTCTGCCAAAAGATCCAGAAAACAGGTCTTATGCGCATCGTCTAGAAGGGCATTTCCAGCACAAAGATGTTCTGATTTTTAAGGCCACCGGCCCAACTCAGACTTGGTCGCATAAAACTTATTCTTCAGGAACTGTTTCAGTGGAAGCCGTTGAGTGCAACGTCGAATATGCGGTGGCACCCGTTCGGACCATCGTTGGACGATTTGCCATTCACAAGACGCCAGGTGAAGAAACGGCCTATCATGTAATCACTTGTAATGATCAATTGCGTCGTTATGAAACCGTGGCCATTAACACACGCGGTGCTTCAGACTATGCAGAAAATGATTTGTTAAAAGTGCCGGTCGTCGATTTCGGCGATTCACTGCGCCTTGATAAAAGAGAGTCTATCTTTCATGTCGCCGAAGATTTAGTCATTCGTCCAACGGCCTTACGGCCGTTCTCAACGACTATAGGCACCGGCCAATGGGCTAAAACCACTATAACCATGGCGTTGGAAGCAATAGTGGTCGATGGCGAGAGGGCCGATACTCAAATACACGTTCCCTTGAACGACAATCAGGTTCGAGCAATCAAGCAGCTCTATGCGCCTTATCGCCCAAAGTTCGAAGTTCCGATGGTTGCCCCCCCAAATCCGCAAACCGATACGGATATACATGCAAGCCTTCTGACGGGTGGTGAATTGCGCGACTTTGGACGTTTTAACGATGCTCAGAAGGCTTTAAATCGCGCGCGTGATAAGCGCTTCCAGGCCATTCATGATGCTGCGGCTGCTCAGCGGAAAGCGGCGCAGCGAATTGCGGAAAAGCAAAAAGACGAGGACGCCAAATATAACCGGCTGGATGCGCCGGTTGCTTTTTCACACGATTTTAGAGTGTTGGCCGTTCGTGCGTTAAAAGAAGGCAACGGTAAGTATAAAGTGGTTGAGCTCCAGGAATTGCCTGCCCCTAAGGCGCCGGGCGAACGCATAGAAGCAATTTCTCAAACACGGCCAGGTGCAGGAAGTTAACTGCCGCGTTTTCTTCCACCCACCCTGACCGGGCGTTCGGCAAAGCTGCCGAGGCTGATCATGCGATCATAGATCACGAGCGCCCCTGCGATACCGACATTGACGCAAAATTTGGTGGGGATTTTCACGATATGATCGCAGCGTTTCACCAGTTCTGGCGACAGGCTGCCTTTTTCCGGCCCTAACACATAGGCGGCGCGCAATGGATGCCGGAAGCTTGGTAAATCGACAGCGTCATCCATCAGCTCGATACCAACCAGTGCGCATTCTTTGGGCAATGTGAAATCCGCCATATTTTTGTGCGTATAAAATGGCAAGTGGATGTCTGCGTGTGATGTATCAGATGATTTCACTTCTGCATAGCTTACCGACGCATTGATGGTGAAAAAGAAACTGGCGCCAAATGCATGCGATGTGCGCACCAGATTGCCGAGATTAAATCCCTTGCTAATGCCTTCGACGCCGACGCCAAAATAACCGCGTGTGGAACGCGCGATATGATCCGGCACGCCGGCTTTGTGACTGCTTTGCCTGGTCATGTTCAGCGATGAATGTGCTCGCCGTGCAGCGCGACGTCCAGACCTTCACGCTCGACTTCTTCCGGTACGCGCAGGCCCATGGTACGATCAACGACGATAAGAATGAGGAAGGTCGCCAAGGCGCACCAGCCAATCGTAAAGGCTATGCCTTCCAGCTGGATTAAAATCTGTCCCGGATGGCCGTCAATGGCCCCTGCTTGGGTATCGACGCCACTGATCGAAGCCTTGGCAAATACACCCGTCAATACCGCACCCAACATGCCGCCTACGCCATGAATGCCAAAACAATCAAGACTGTCATCGAGCTTGAAGTGCTCCTTGATCGTGTTGGCGGACAAAAAGCACACCGCGCCACCTAAAGCACCGATCACCAAAGCGCCCACGGTATCGACAAAACCGGAAGCGGGCGTGATAGCGACAAGCCCTGCGATAGCGCCGGTGATAATGCCTAAGACGCTTGGCTTGCCCTTGATTTTCCATTCCACGGCCATCCATGAAAGAGCGGCTGCCGCTGCTGCCACCATCGTTACTGTCATAGCCATGGCAGCTCTGCCATTGGCGGCACCAGCTGACCCTGCGTTAAAGCCGAACCAGCCGACCCATAGTAACGAAGCGCCGACCACGCTGTAAGCGGGGTTATGTGGCGCATAGGTTTCTTCTGTGTGTACGCGGCGACCAATAAAAATGGCGGCCACTAACCCTGCAACACCGGCATTGATATGCACGACGGTGCCACCAGCAAAATCCAGAACACCGGCATTCGCCAGGAAACCATTGGGATGCCAGACCCAATGCGCAATCGGCGAATAAACAATAATCGACCACAAACCCATGAATACCAGCATGGATGAAAATTTGATGCGATCGCAGAAAGCGCCCGCGATCAACGCTGGCGTGATAATGGCAAACGTCATCTGGAACATCATGTAAAGCGCTTCAGGGATGGTCATGGCAGATGCGCCTGTTGTGCCTGCACCCAGAACAAATGGCGCATTCATATCCATACCCATCAGTAATACACGGGCGAAATTGCCGACATAAGCATTACCGTTCGTAAAAGCGAGACTGTAACCGACCACAACCCAAATCACAGCCACAAGGCAGGCAGTCGAAAAACTTTGCATAACGGTGGCCAG
>Ga0207055_1032_pt1 | contig 37098 bp, 30 predicted proteins | sample Alteio_BWMinCont_57_FD_153293 | JGI IMG/M metagenome (GOLD analysis project Ga0207055, IMG submission 153293) | Enriched cells from forest soil in Barre Woods Harvard Forest LTER site, Petersham, Massachusetts, United States -... | ecosystem: Environmental > Terrestrial > Soil > Temperate forest >...
GCCATCATATGTGTCGCCACCGCAGCGGCGGCACTGGAAGGCAATCCCGCCCAATTGAGCGGCGCTTGGCCTGCATGCCTGTCCAAAAAGCCGTAGGAAGCCGCCCCACCGGTGCCTTCGGCTCTCAACATCGTCAGCGCCTGCGGCGCTAGCGTGCTGGTGGTGTATTGCCCGGCCTGTTCCAGTGCACGGCGAATAGAGGTGACAACCAAGCCACGCACAAGGGCGCTATCGCGGAAACGCACTTCGGCCTTGGTGGGATGGACATTCACATCTACTTCACGCGGCGGCACGGTTAAGAACAAGACCAGCATAGGATAGCGGCCGGATGGCAAGACATCGCCGTAAGCCCCGCGCACGGCAGATAACAGAACCTTATCGCGAACCGGACGGCCATTCACGAACAGATATTGCGAACGAGCTGTCGGTTTATGCAAAGTCGGCAATCCGGCGTAACCGCTGGCGCTGAGCCCCTCGCGCTGAGCATCTATCGCCACAGCATTATCCATGAAGTCGGATCCAAGAATATCCGTCAGGCGCGGACGCAACAGCTCACCTTCGTCCAGCAAGCCTTGCGATGCCGCCGCAAATCGAACCGGACGTTTATCGTCTTCCTGCCAGGTAAAATCGACATGGGGGTGAGCCATGGAAAGGCGTTCGATGACTTCGCGGGCATAATCGTTTTCAGTACGCGTGGTTTTCAGGAACTTCAATCGTGCCGGTGTTGCAAAAAAAAGATCGCGCACTTCGACTTGCGTCCCTTGTGCCAATGAGGCCGGTCGGGGTTCACTGGCATCACCGCCTTCAACTGTAATTTGCCACGCTTGATCGCTGTCCTGCGCGCGACTGGTGATGCTTAACCTGGAAACCGCGCCTAACGAGGGTAAAGCCTCGCCGCGGAAGCCAAAACTCTGGATATTCCACAAATCCTCGTCCGGCAGTTTTGATGTCGCATGACGTTCAATGGCAAGCTGGAGCTCATCGCGGCTCATGCCGCGGCCATTATCAGTGATGCGAATGCCGGACTGACCCCCTGCGCGTAATACGATCTCAATCCGCGTTGCACCAGCATCGAGTGCGTTCTCGACCAGTTCCTTAACGGCAGCAGCCGGGCGCTCGATCACCTCGCCGGCAGCGATGCGATTGACTAAAGATAAAGGCAGGCGGCGAATAGTTTGGGCCATAGCCAAAGCATAGCGGGAATGGCGGCTTCAACAAACAGATTTTGGAAGATTTGGTTCTATTTCTTCAAGGATTTCAACAATTCCTGCTGCTCCGGATCCATGCGAACGCCGTCCAAATTGGCATCTTTGAAATCGGCATCCGCCAAATTGGCGCCGCTGAAATTGGCATCCGACAGATCAGCACCTCGAAAATTGACATGCCGCAAATTAGCACCCGAAAAATTTGCAAACCGCAAGGTCGCCTTTGATAGATCGGTAATAAAATTGGCACCCCCAGCCAAAACCAATGGCTGCAGTTGAGTGCCTTGAAAATTAGCATTACTCATCATGGCTTTGCCAAGATTACACCCACGCATATCGGTTGACTTGAAATTGGCGGTACGCATATCAGCCTCGCGTAAATCGGCCTTTTGCAATTGCGCATCGGAAAAATTGATGCCGTAGAGAATGGCTCCCTTTCCCTTCATCATTGTGAGACACGCTTTGGCAAAAGTCAGCGTGCCGCGCAAATCAAACCCACTGACATCCAGTTGCTTGCCTTTCTGGCCGTTGCTTTCAACCCAAACTTCGTGAAGCTTTAAAAGCTGCTCAATCGATGAGCCAAGGTCTTTGGTCGAAGGACCCGCAGGCACGTTCGTTAAAATCCCTTTTTGGTTTTCCTGCGATACCTCACTGAGATTGATGGCGGTGCCAATTAGAACCGCGCCACGCAGATCAACATTTGTTAGATCGCACTTGCTTAAATCAGCATTTTCAAGATTAGCGCCGCTGAAATTGGCCCCTTTAAGGCTCGCTTTCTGTATTTTAGTGCTTTTGAGCATCGCATCGCTGAAGTTACTATCAATAGCCACAGCGCCAGAGAGTTTCGCGTCGCTGAGATTGGCGCCGCTGAGATTGGCGCCACCCTTATCTACGACAGTGAGGTTTTTATGAGCCGGGTTTAGTTCACCATCTTCACCGGTATTGGCCAATGACCCTTCGCGCAGATCAACGCCCGACATATTGGCCCCTACCAGGGAAGCCCCTCGCAAGGAGGCGCCGCGTAAATCGGCGCGCACTAAGCTGGCACCACGCAAATTGACCTGCCGCATATCGGCGCAAAAAAAGATAGCCCGATCAAGTTTTGCGTCGCTGAAGTCAGCCTCAAGCAACAGCGCGCCGGTAAAATCGGCATCCGCCAGATTTTTTTTCACAAAAGAAAGGCCGGACAGATCGTGATAAGAAAAGTTGGCCCTTATGCCCCCCATGCGCGCTGCCACAAAGTTTTCATGCTTTTTTATGACAGCATTTAACTCTTCCTGAGTCAGGCGAGGTGCTTTTTTCTTCTCCGGTTTCTTGTCCGTTTTTTTCTCTGTCATTCTCAACTCTTTCCAACCGGCGCAGGCTAATGGCAGAAGAAAAATGAATCATGTCTTTTTGATGTCACCCAACGGATGTCTTCAACAAGACTTGCTGGCTGGGATTAAGACGAGCACCTTCCAGATTGGCACCCTCCAGACTGGCCCCCGTCAGATCGGCATTCAGAAGATTTGCATAGCACAAATCAGCACCACGTAAATTAGTTTGTCGCAGGTTAGCTCCCGATAAGTTGGCATAACGCAGGGAAGCCCCTGACATATCGGTTGCCAGAGAACGTCCATGAACCAGTGTCAACGGATGCATTTGGGCGCCCTGGAAATTTGCGTTATTAAGCTTAGCGTTAACAAAATTACCACCCCGAATGTCGGCAGATTGAAAATTGCTATGGCGCAGATCGGATTTCGACATCTCGACCGCTTGCAACTGTGCATCGGAGAAATTCACGCCATAGAGCATCGCGCCATTAGCCTTGAGCATCGTTAAGCACGCGCGGGAGAATGTGACGCCGCCGCGCATATCATATCCGCTGATATCCAGCTGCTGGCCTTCCTGTCCATTGCTGCCAACCCACAAGGTATGTAGGCGCAGCAGGTCTTCCAGCGGCTTTGGTAGATCCTTGACCGACGGGCCGATGGGCTTGCTGGTCAAGGCTCCTGATAAATTGGCGTCGGTCAAATCAGCAAGGCTAAGCGTTGTATTGATCAGGACGGCGCCGTTCATGTTGGCCTTGCGCAAATCGCATAAGCTCAGATCGGCGCTTTCTAAGTTGGCACCGCTGAAATTGGCGCCGGATAAATTCGCGCGTACAATCTTGCAGCCGCGCATGGTTGCATCGCTGAAATTAGTATCAACGGCGATGGCCCCCCGACAGGCGCGCATCCGTCAAATTGGCGCCGCTAAGGTCGGCACCGCCATTATCGGATTTGGGGATATTCTTATGAGCTGGCTTCAGATTCCCTTTGGCGTCCGTATTGGTCAGAATGCCTTCGCGCAGATCAACACCGGTCAGGTCTGCTCTGATCAAGGTTGCACCACGCAAACAGGCGCCACGCAAATCAGCGCGCACAAGGCTACTGCCCTGCAAATTGGCGTAACGCAGATCGGCGCCGAAGAAAATAGCGTAATCCAGTTTTGCGTCTCGCAAATCCGCCTGGTTTAAGGACGCCCCTGTAAAATCGGCGTGCGAGAGGTCGCAATTGCGCAAGGTAAGCTGAGATAGATCATGCCGCGCCAGCTGCGCGCGCACACCACCCATGCGCGCCGACCGAAACATCGCATGCTTTTGGATAATGGCATCAAGCGCAGCCTGATCAAGGCGAGCAACGTATTCCTTTTCAGTCATATCTTATCGTTCCGAAGACAGGCACAAAAATGCCCACCACAAGAGTTGGCAGAAGAGGGTCTATTGTTGCAGGGTTGTTTTAAAGAATCCTTACGATTTTTTATCTAACAGATTGATTTATCTTCTATTTTTTATTAACTGAGCCGATTTTGTGCCAAAAATCGGTCAGAAAAGCTCCGGCACGGTCTTGGGCCTTATCCTGTCTCTCGAGGTTACGTGCCATCCGTTTGCCGAGTTCGACCCCCGGTTGATCAAAAGAATTGATGTTCCAAATGACCCCTTGGGTAAAAACTTTATGCTCATAGAGCGCGAGCAGCATGCCGAAGCGATAGGGATCGAGCTGGTCGAGCAAAAGGATCGTACTCGGCCGATTGCCGACATAAATATCAGATGGGGCCGTTGCTTTCGTCTGGCCAAAAGCCAATGCACCTGCTTGCGCTACCATATTGGCAAGCAGCGCCTGATGATGTTCGGGTTGGCGCAAATCATCCTGCACAACGCCGATAAAATCGGATGCCACAATATCGCTACCCTGGTGCAGCCATTGATGAAAACTATGCTGGCCGACAGAACCGCATTCGCCAAAAATAATGGGTGCAGTTTCATAATCCACAGGCTTGCCATCGCAAGTAACGGATTTGCCGTTGCTTTCCATTTCCAACTGCTGAAGATAACGCGGCAGATCACGCAGTCTTTCGCTATAGGGCAAAATGGCTTGCGCCTGCATATCCCAGAAATTGCGATACCAGACACCAAGCAGCGCCAAAATCACGGGCATATTCTGAGCCAACGGCGCGGTACGGAAATGCTCATCCATCGCTGCCGCGCCATCCAGCATTCTCTCGAAATTCTCCATACCGATGGCAAGCGCAATACCGAGGCCCACCGTCGACCACAAACTGAACCGGCCCCCCACCCAATCCCACATCGGGAATATGCGCTCGGCATCAATACCGAATTTCTGAACTTCACCGGTATTCGCTGAAACGGCGACAAAATGCTGTGCCACAGCTTTCTCGCCCAGTTTACCGGTCAGCCATTGCCTTGCCGTCGTCGCGTTCAATAAAGTTTCTTGCGTTGTGAAGGTTTTGGAGACAATGACGAATAGTGTTTGTGCAGGATCAAGCGACTGAAGTGTCGAAAGCAGATCGAACGCATCAACATTCGCCACGAAATGAACTTTCAGATCCGCAGCATCAGAGGCCAAAGCCCCCACCGCCAGACGCGGACCCAGATCAGAACCACCAATGCCAATATTGACGATGTGACGAATGGGCTGACCCGTAGCGCCCTTCCAGCGGCCTTCACGCACATCGCCAACAAAGTTTTTCATCTGCTGCCGCGCAGCTTTCACATCTTGAAGGATATCGCGGCCGTCCACCATGAGAGGCTGATTGCCTTTTTGCCTCAGGGCCGTGTGCAACACAGCGCGATTTTCGGTGACATTAATCTTATCGCCACGAAACAGTTGCGCGCGCTTGTCTTCTACCTTTTGTTGCTGCGCCAGCTTGATCAGCAGTTCGATTGTCTTCGGCGTCATGCGATGAAAGGCAAGATTAAGCCTTATCCCATCCAACGCCAGCTCAGGGTAACCAAGACGTTCGGGATCGCTGAGGATCAAATCCGATAAAGCACCGGCCGAGGCCAGGGTTTCCTGATGCTTTAAAAGCTCCCGCCACACCGGGGTTTCTGTCAAAGCGCTACCCATTAATTGTGTACCGGGTCTTCGGTTTTGGTCGGTATCACGCCTTCGGGCCTGCCGACCATGCCAAGCGTCAATCCTTCGGGGTTAAACCAGCGGTGAATAACGCGTTCGACATCGTCTGTCGTCACATTGCGGATAAGATCGTTACGCCGGTCGAGATAATCCCGGCCCGAATACTCCAATTGCAAATCGATCAGAACGCCGGAGATTTTATCGGTCGATGTCATCTCCAGAGGTAACGCGCCGGTGAGATAATCCTTGGCGGATTCCAGTTCTTTTTCGGTCACGCCGTCTTGATAAAACCGGTGCATAGTGTCTTCGGCGATATCCCATGCTTGCCCGGTTTTGGCGTTATCGGTCGCGGCCTGACCGATAATAACCGCTCCATGTTCCATCGGCGACAATCCTGTACTGATGCCATAGGTCAGGCCTTTTTTCTCGCGGACATCCTGCATCAAGCGCGACGAAAAACCGCCGCCACCTAAAATATAATTGGCGATTTCGGCGGCATACCAGTCGGGGTCTTCACGTTTTGGCCCCGGCATGGCGAACAGCAATTCCGTTTGCGTGCCTTCACGCGGCACCAAAATGATGGTGGGCTCCTGCGGCCAGACAACCTCTGAAATAGGCTCCAGCTTGCTGTCTTTCGGTAGATCGCCGAAAATTTGATCCAGCAACGCGGCGAGTTCTTTTGGTGTTACGTCACCGGCCACGGAGACCATGAGATTATCACGCGCCAGATGCGATGCTGCAAAAGCTTTGATGTCCGCGCGCGTTAGGCTTGCCAGCGTCTCCGTGCTGCCGAGGCGCCGTTCGCCGTAAGGATGGCTCCCAAAAATCCGCTGAAACAACGCATAGCGTACTTGCCAGCCGGGGCTGCCCAATTGATTACGCAAAGCCGCTAATTGCTGATTGCGCACGCGCTCAACCTCATTTTTGTCGAAACGCGGTGCCGTCAAAGCCAGATGCAGTAACTCGAATGCTTTTTCCTTATCGGTGGTCAGCGTCTTGATACTGCCGAGCAACGCATCACGGCTGGCCTCGAAATTCAGAGCGACCGAATGATCAGCCAATTGCTGTTGAAAAGCGGCCGCATCATAAGGCCCCGCTCCTTCCGTCAGCAAATTCATCGTCAGATTGGCGAGGCCTTGTTTGGCAACAGGATCCTGCTCAACCCCGCCGCGAAAAGCAAAATGCATCGATATAAGCGGGAGTTTATGATCTTCCACCAGCCACGCCTTGATGCCGCTATTGCTGGTGACTTCTTGAATGTTAACCGCGTGGGCTGATGTCGCAGTGAGCGTCAGGAGAAGCAGAACAAACATGGGAAAAATATTTTTCATCTGATCCCCATATCGTGGCTGAGAACGGGGTGCGCCGCTTCACGCGCTGCTTTCGAGGCATGAGCATCGGGCAGTAATAACCCCGTAATGCTATGCGGGTTTGCCACAAGATCGGTCAGGGCCGCATTGACGGCTTCCGGCGTCACCGCCTTGATACGGTCAGGCCATTCCTCGACATCTGTCACCGTGTGCCCCGTGGTGATAGCCATGCCGAAAGCGTAGCCCGGCATCATCAGGCTGTCGCGAGCAAAGATCGCCTCGCGTTGCAACCGCTCTTTGGTATCTTCAATCAGCTTGGCGTCAAGCCCATGCTGCGCCAGATCCTGCAACGCGTCCCGCAAAGCCTTTTCAAGCTGTTCTGGCTTTTTGCCCGGGTGTGGCGTGAGAGCGATGGTGAAAAGCGCAGGGCCCCGCGCATCAGGGTCGTAACTGGTTTCAATGCCGCTGGCGACACCCTGCTCCGCCACCAGCTTACGATAAAGCACGCCGATTTCGCCGCTATCCAAAGCTTCGGCCAGAACTTCATAGGCATAGGCTTCTTGTCCTTTTTGCGTATTGTAGGACGGCACCACAACTTGCCATTGCAACTCCGCCTGCTCGACACCCACATCGACCATGACAAAACGATGCTGAACGGGGTTGGGTGGTGGCGGTAATGGACGACGTTCAGTGACATCATGCCGTTCCAACGGACCATAAATGGACGCCGCCATCCGCATGACTTTATCCGGGGTCACATCACCTGAGATAATCACGACGGCATTATTCGGCGCATAATGGCGTTTGTAAAAATCCGTCGCGTCCGACGCCGTTAGTTTTTCGATTTCCTGCCGCCAGCCGATGACCGGGACACCGTAAGGATAATGCGGCATTAACAGATGGCGAAGCTTTTCCTCGAACCTTCCATCAGGATCGTTATCTGTACGCTGCTGACGCTCGTCCAGCACAACGCTTAATTCTGGCGTCGCTGTTTCTGGCATAATCCGCAAATTTTGCATACGGTCGGCTTCCATCTGCATGATCATCGGCAAACGGTCTGCAGCCACGGTCTCGTGAAAAGCGGTGTAATCATAGGCCGTAAAAGCATTGTCATCGCCGCCTTGCGCCGCGATGGTTTTGCTGAATTCGCCCGGCCCCATACCTTCCGTGCCGCGGAACATCAAATGCTCAAGATAATGGGCAAGGCCGGTTTTATTCGGCACTTCATCGGCGGAGCCAACTTTATACCAGACCATCTGGTTGACGGCAGGTGCCAGATGGTTTGGCACCACGATAATCTGCAGTCCGTTGGCAAGCGTAAAGCTGGTGGGATAAAAAACGGCGGCACGCGCCGTAAGGGGGGTGAGAAGCAGAAGAAAAGCAAGGAGGCCGCGCCACAGCATCAGAGGCCGAGCCAACTGCTTTTCTGGCGTTCAATAACCGGCGTTGCGCTCTGGTTAAGAGTATCGCCTTTGCTCTTGGCGTCCTTGATACGCGCGGCCTCAGCGGGCGCGTCTACCGTGGTTGCAGAACTTTCATCACGTTTCCACCACAACAGTTCATCCACCAAATGTTCAGAACCAACAACTTTTTCCGACGCTTCATGATCAACGATCTCACGAATATTCGGGTCGGCCTTAGTAGCGCCCGTCGTCGCAAGCAAAGCTTTTTCTGAATCTGACGGCGTATTATTGTCTGCCACCGGTTTACCCGAAGCATCGGCAGCAAATAGAATATCATTCGCCCGTTTGGTGATATCGACTTCCTGTGGACGCGGCGCACCGGGCTTTGGCGGACGCAAGGCGAAATCCGGCGGCAATGATAAAGGTGGGCGATCAATAACGGTAAATTCATCCGGCGCACTGCGCCCCATGCCCAGACTTTCACGCACATCGCTGCAGCCCGAAAGAGCGATAACGGCCAACGCTGAAAGGATAAGAAAACGCGGTAACATCATGTCTGAAACCTAAAGCTCTCGATAAAGATGATCGGCACTTGGAAGTCTTAAGACTTTAACCGGTTTAGCGCGGTCTGACCAGATTATCCAGAACCAACAGTCCAACACCGGTAACAATCGCCGCATCAGCGATATTGAAGGCATACCAGTGGTAATCGCGGTAGTAGAAATCAAGAAAATCCATCACCGCCCCAAATCGGACCCGGTCGATCACATTGCCGATAGCGCCCCCCATGACCGCACCCAATCCTACAGCGACAAGCGTCGAGGATGTGCGCCATAGCCAGCGGCCCAGTAAAAAGAGAATGACTGCCGCAACTGCGACCAATAAATAACGCATAAGCTGAAAAGTATTCTGGTTAAGAAGACCAAACGTCACGCCCTTGTTCCATGTCAGGGTCAGGTTAAAGAATGACGTTACCGGCACAATGCGCGGCGGCTGCATGACTTGAGTGAAAACCCACCATTTGCTGAGTTGGTCGCACAAGGCGACCAACGCCAGAAGATAGACCGCAATCGTAAAACGGCGCTGACCGATCATGCTGCAACTTTCCTTATATGTGTGACGGCATCATGGCAGCGATTGCATAAATCAGCGTGATCGGAATGACTACCCACCTCCGGTAGAACCTGCCAGCAACGCTCACATTTTTTGCCTTGGGCGAGTTCGATGACAACACCAACATCCGGCACATCCCCAAGGGTAAAGGCTCCGACCGGTGCCGCACCCACAGTTAAAGTGATAGATGAGCTGATCGAAATCTCTGAAAAATCAAGTCCATCCAGCAAAGCCTTCTGCTCCGACTTTATATAGACATGGGGGTGCGCCTGCAGGCTGGAGCCGATCTTTTTATCGTTCCGGGCCACTTCCATAGCCCCCGTCACCACCCGGCGGAGAGCGCGGATCCCATCCCATTTCTGAGCTAGAGCTTCATTCTGCCATTCCTTCGGCACGGTCGGAAAAGTACGCAAATGAACACTGTCATCCGTATTGCCGTGGCGCATCAGGAAGGATTCTTCTGTTGTGAAGCACAAGATCGGCGCCAGCGAGACCACCAAATGATTGAAGACATGTTCCATCACTGTACGCGAAGCTCTACGGCGTGTGCTGTCGGGACGGTCACAATAAAGACTGTCCTTGCGGACGTCGAAATAAAACGCCGACAAATCGCCGTTACAGAAGTCATGTAACGTCGTCAGCATGTGATTGAAATCGAATTTAGCGATGTCGACTCGGATGGAAGCGTCCATCTCATGCAGGCGATGCAGCATCCAGCGCTCAAGTTCCGGCATTTCGGCGTAAGGCAAATGCTCCGCCGCACTCATACCATCTAGTGCACCCAGTAAATAACGCAACGTGTTGCGGAAGCGACGATAGAGATCGCCAGTCTGTTTCAGAATTTCTGGACCGGCCCGCATATCCTGCATGTAATCAGTCGACATGACCCAAAGACGCAAAACATCTGCGCCCATTTGCTCGATTACTTCTTGCGGCGCTACGACATTGCCGAGCGACTTCGACATCTTACGGCCCTGCTCATCAAGCGTGAAGCCATTCGTGACTACCGACTTGTATGGGGCGCGTCCAAGCGTGCCACAAGCCTCCATCAACGATGACTGGAACCAGCCGCGATGCTGGTCAGAGCCCTCACAATAGAGGTCAGCAGGTGATTGCAAATTGGGCCATTCCGACACACCGTTTTTCTGATCAAGACAAAAAGCGTGCGTCGAACCAGACTCGAACCACACATCGACGACATCGAACACTTGTATAAAATCTTCAGCTTTATAGCTATTGCCGAGAAATTCCTGCGGCTTCCTGCTGTACCAAGCATCGGCACTTTCGGCCTCGAAAGCCTTAGCGACATTCTCAAGAACAGCCTTGTCCTTCAGAACTTCGCCAGTTTTCTTATTCACGAACAGCGCAATCGGCACACCCCAGGCGCGCTGACGGCTGATACACCAGTCGGGACGCGTTTCGACCATGCCGCGAATGCGGTTTTCACCTACAGCAGGATACCATTTGGTTTCGCCAATCGCCTTCATCGCCGTTTCGCGCAAAGTTAGCTTCTGCCCTGCAGCAAGATTATCCATCGCGATGAACCATTGCGGCGTGGTACGAAAAATCAGTGGCGCTTTTGAACGCCACGAATGCGGATAGCTGTGCGTGATATTCAGTTTTGCAAGAAGCGCATTTGCTTCAAGAAGTGCCTTGATCACTGCGCCATTGGCTTCGCCAACCTTGCCGTCGGGTTTATAAACGTAAAGCCCGGTAAAGCCTTTTACGTTCGGCAGGTAACGACCATCATCGCCGACAGTTTCATCGAACTTGATTTTGTATTTTTGCCCCAGATTAAAATCGTCCTCGCCATGGCCTGGCGCGATATGCACAAAGCCGGTACCGGCGTCGGTGGTAACAAAATCACCAAAATAGAGTGGTACGTCATAATCGAAATAGCCTTCGCTTCCTGCACGGCCGCGGAAGGGGTGCTGCGCGACAACGCCCGTCAAATCACTTTGAGTGAGTGAAGCGAGTTTTTTAACGCGCGCGACTTTCACATCCTTGCAGAATTGGTCAACCAGACTTTCGGCGACAACAAGTTTATCACCGGCTTTCGCCAGCGCGCCTTCAGCAACTTCCTCGACCTGCACCATAGCATAAGCAAAATCACCAAATGCAATCGCGCGATTGGCAGGAATAGTCCAAGGTGTCGTTGTCCAGATGACAACACCAGCACCTTCCAACACTTTGTTTGAGCTTTTGACGATCGGAAACTTTACCCACAAGGTCGTGGATTTATGGTCCTGATATTCGATCTCGGCTTCGGCCAGTGCGGTTTTTTCGACCACCGACCACATGACCGGTTTGGCACCCCTGTAAAGCAGGCCGTTTAGCAAAAACTTGTACATCTCGCGCAAAATTTGCGCTTCGGCCTTTTTCGTCATCGTGGTGTATGGATTTTTCCAATCACCGATGGCACCAAGACGCTGAAATTCTTCCGACTGCACATTCTTCCAATGTTCGGCAAAGGCGCGACATTCGGCGCGGAATTGCAGCACCGGCACCTGATCCTTGTCCTGACCTTTGGCACGGTATTGTTCCTCGATCTTCCATTCGATCGGCAGGCCATGACAATCCCAGCCCGGCACGTAAGGCGCATCGCGCCCCAGCATTTGGTAACTACGATTAATTGTGTCCTTCAAAATTTTGGTCAAGGCCGTGCCCAGGTGAATATTGCCGTTGGCGTAAGGTGGGCCATCGTGAAGGATGAATTTTTCGCGGCCCTGACTTTGCGCCCGCAACCGGCCATGCAAATCCATCGCCTTCCAGCGCTGGAGCAGTTCCGGCTCCTTCTGCGGCAGGGATCCTCGCATCGGGAAATCGGTTTTCGGTAAAAATACCGTATCGCGATAATCAGCTTTTTTCGGCTCGTTCATGAATTGTCGACCTGTTGATAGAGGAAGCGAAGATACCGGCCCATTTCGTGGCGGACAAGCGGCGTTTTAACGCGTGGATACCGAAAGGCGCGCCTTGGCCGTCTCGATATCCTGCATAATTTGCTGCCGCAACGCTTCCATATCCGGGAAATTCTGCTCCGGCCGGATAAAATCGACCAGTTCTACTTCCCATTCCTGCCCGTAAATATCACCATCAAAATCAAACAAATGAAACTCAAGCATCTCGGTTTTGCCATCCACCGTGGGTCGTGAACCGATATTGGCGACGCCTTGATGTTTTAAAGGCCGGTTCACAGGTCCAGCATTAACGACATAGACGCCAAATTTGGGTCGCAGATATTCACCGAGAAATATATTAGCGGTCGGCACACTCATCGAGCGCCCGCGCTCAGCGCCATGCTGGATGGTGCCCGCGATTGACCAGGGCCGGCCAAGAATATGCTCGGCCGTACGCAGATCGCCCGCCTGCAGAGCTTCACGCGTGCGCGAGGACGACATCACTTCACCGCGCGCATCGCGGAATGGGGTTACTTCCGTAACGCCAATGCCGTGTGGCGCCAACCAGTTACGCAAATTCTGCATATTGCCGCCGCGCAGATGACCGAAGACAAAATCAAAACCGGCCACGACATGCTGCGCGCCATAATTTTCGATAAGAATCTTTTGCACAAAATCCTGCGCCGGAAGGTGCGAGAATTCCTGGGTGAAGGGCAGCACAATGACATCCTCGATCCCCATCGCGCGCAGGAACCGGGTTTTGGCCGCCGGAGGCGTCAGGCGAAAAGGCGGAATGTTGGGCTTGAAAACCGAACGCGGGTGCGGCTCCAGCGTCAGCACGCGCGCAGGTGCGCCCATGCCCCGTGCTTTCTCAACGGAGGTTTTGACGACAGCCTGATGGCCGCGATGCACCCCATCGAAATTGCCCAGTGCGAAAACGCCCCCTTTGAGAACCGCAGAAGGCTCGGATAATTGCATAGCCGTATTCGACATCAGTGAAAAATCCTAAAGGCTTGGTAATCGTCAATCCCTTATGATACGAAGAAACGCCTTCCAATCTCAAGGCTTCATATTGCCCATGTCGAACCGACCTGAACTCCTCGCTCATAAGTTTCACCCTTTAGGTGATGGGGGGCGTATTCGTTATGCATTATTTGAGCCTGAAAAGGCGCACGGCACTGTCCTGATTGCTCCCGGCCGCCGTGAATTTATCGAAAAAAAATATGCCGAACTTGGGCCTGCGCTTTTAAAACGCAACTGCCGGTTGATTTTTTTCGAATGGCGCGGACAAGGGTTATCTGACCGGTTTCTCACCGGCAAACTTCACCAGCGCGACCACATCACAGATTTCGGCACTCACCTCAACGATCTGACATCCTTTTACGATAAGGTCATCCATCCGCGGCAGACAGGCCCTTTGCTGGTCTTCGGTCATTCAATGGGCAGCCATTTGCTTTTACGCTGGCTGGTGGAGTGCCAAATAAAAGCCGCGGCCGCCATTATCATAGCACCGATGCTGGCGCTTGCCGCACTGCCCGTCCATGCCGCCGCCCGCGCCATGAGCTGGACGGCTGTGCATCTCGGCCACAATACCGACTATGCGCCGGGACAACATGATTATAATGACCGCGACCGTGCGTTCGATAAAAACCCTCTGTCACATGATCTGGAGCGTTACACGATTATTGAAAAGTATTTTGATGCTCATCCTGAAATGACTGTGGGTGGCGTCACATGGGGCTGGCTCGATGCCGCACTTAAATCCATGAACCGCACATACCAGCGGCATTATTTCGAACGGCTGACACTCCCCATTCTTGCGCTGACCGGCAGCGGTGATCACGTAACACCGCCCACAGAACTCGACCGTTATTTACGACGCCTGCCCAACGCCCATAATTTCATTATTCCGGGCGCTCGACACGACCTGATGAACGAAGCCGACATCTATCAGATTGAAGCGTGGAAGCATATCGACAGGTTTTTGGATAAGGTTATGAACGCGTAAAACTGAGTTGAGCGCTGGCTGATTTGATTTTCAGCCTTACCTTGGCGCCAACCGGAAACGTGGTCAGATATTTGCCGTGACCACAAGGAAAATTAAAACAAAGCGGTACATCAGGCGGAAGCACTTCCGTGAATATTTGACGCAAGCTATGTCCATAAGGTTTTTGATCTTTCCCCACTATTCCGCTTTCGCCATCGGTCATATCCGTCATTTCACCAACCATCACGGCACGAACACCCTCAAATTTTCCGGCATGTTTCATATGCCGGATCATGCGGTCAACGCGATAAAAAGGCTCCTCTGTATCTTCAAGAAAAAGGATGGCACCTTTGGCTGACCAGTCGTTGGGCGTAGCAATTAAAGATTGCAATAACGCAATATTGCCGCCAACCAAAACACCCTCGGCGGCCCCGGACCGAGCGCCTACGACTTTAAATGCCTGCGACCAATTTTCTTTTGCACCTGTCCCCAGAACAGCCAGCATGTCTGTTACCGTGCGCGGATTATGTGGATGGGCGAAATTCCACATCATCGGACCGTGATAAGTTACAAAGCCGCACTGCCGAGTGATGGCATTTAGCAAGAGCGTGATATCCGAAAAACCAACGAACGGCTTGGGGTTGCGTTTGATAAGTTTGTAATCGAGCTTATCAATGATACGGATGGCGCCGTTGCCACCACGGGCACATATGATCGCATCGATAGATGGGTCGGCAAACATATCCATCAATGCACCTGCACGCGCTTTATCAGACCCGCCCAATTGGCCAGACCGCAATTTATGTTGGGGATGCACCACCACGCGATAGCCGCGTTTTTCAAGCAGCGCCTTGCCTTTATCTGTCCATGCGGGGCAACCATGACAAGCAGGAGCAACAATGCCAATTGTGCCACCCTTTTTCAGTGGCGGCGGAAACGCAACCATCAAATCACCTCTTCCATTTAAGCACCGGAATGATATCACATTCCCTGTTCGCGGCGAGAGGCAAGATGGGCGATTCCCAAAACATTTTATTGAAACTCATTCACGACACCAAAGCCGTGTCGATATGGAATCACAAGACAGGTCCGGTTTTCTGGTATGCCGCCAATGTGCCCGGTCCCTTTTACGTCAATACCGAACTGGTGATCGGGCCAGCTTTGGCCGAAAAACTTCTGAACCGGATCACCAGCATTGTGGCCGATGTTAAAGATCCAGCAGCGCGCGTCACCCAGCTTAATGAGCTTATTCTGACCGCCTATAAAAACGATGGCACCTACGGCCAAGTGATCACGGCGATGATAGAGCGGGCAAAAACTGAATTCCCGACAGGCCGTTACGATGTGATTTCCGGTGGCGAGCGGCGCGATTGGTTGTTTTCGATCCCGTTCGCACATGAATGTGGCGTCCGCCATGTTTTCCTGTTCAAGGACCAAAGCATTTATTCGGAACAGCCACTAAAAGCGGGCGAAAGAGCCTTGCATGTCGCGGACCTGATCAACAATGCCGCCAGTTATTTCGACCGCTGGTTCCCCATTCTGGAAAAAGCAAAATTGACCTGCATCGGCACCATCTGCATCAATAGCCGCGGCACCAACGGGCTGCAAAGACTGAAAGAACATGGCTGCAAAACCGTTGTCCTTAACAGTGTCGATATGTCTTTTTTCGAGCAATCGCTCACGAGCGGCCTGATCGACCGCGATACGCATGAAGAGCTCGGGGTTTATTTCGCCTCGGCTCAAGATTGGGCGCGGCAATATCTGATGCAGGACACTGCGCTGTTTAATGTTGCAAACACCGATAAGAAATCACTCGAACGGCTGCAGCATTTCTTTGCCAATGACCCTTGGTCGTTGCGTAAAGTTCATGGAACTTTCTTTGCTGAGATAGAGACGCAGATCGGCAAGCGGCTGAAAGCCTAGGCTTTAAGCCCGCTTACCCTTGACCGGATCAACACCACGCGCCATATCCATCCGCGCGGCCTGCCGATCGATATAGCTATTGATCATGCCGACTTTATTTTCGCGGATCAGCGAGCGCACCGGATCGCCGTTGTTGTTTTCTTCGGTGAAGACATAACGCAGATAAGGCCCTGCCGAGCCCAATGTCTGGCACCACGCCGCCGTCAAGCCTTGCGCCAACATGTAATTGGCGTTGTGGCCGATGCTTTGTTCGGCCAGATGCATCAAGCCCATAAAACTTTCTTCGACCGAACCGGCATGGATCGTCGTGATCACAAGATGGCCTGTGGTCGCAGCGCGTAAGATCTGTTCCGCGGCGCGAGGCGAACGCACTTCGCCGACCAGCATATAACGCGGCGTCCAACGCAAGGCGCGTTTTAATGGCGTCGCCCAGTCTTCACTCTTATCGACTTGCACTTGATAGCAATAGCCATAATCACCGACAGGCCCATCCAGCGTATATTCCACCGGGTCTTCAACCGTAATGCCGACGCCACCGAACCGCTTGAGGTAATCGGCAAGCAACGCAAAAGAAGTCGTGGTTTTACCGTGACCGGTAGGTCCGGAAATCAAAATCAGCCCATCGCGCTGGCCGAGACGACGCAATTGATCGCAGATGTGTGGTGCCAGCGATAGTTCTTCGAGCGCAGGAACGCGCGAATTAATCCGGCGCAGAATGACCCATTCCTGTCCGTTGGCGAGTTTTTGATAGGACAGACGAAACCGCATGCCGTCATGCTCATAAGACGAATCGGGATTATCGATGCTATTGCGCAACTCTGCCGCAATCACGCGGCTTTCGGCGCGGTATTGATCCGGCAGAATGCGGCTCCAGTTATTCGTATAATCGCGGCCCGGGGTGCGATACCGCGCCTGCCCTTTGCCCGCCTCATCGATCCGGACGTAGAGATCCATAAAAGGCAGATCCCGCAATTGCGTGGATGTGGAAGGATCTTTTTCGTCTGTCGGTTTGACGTCTGTCATGTGGTTTTCTTGGTTGGGGCCGAAGGCGTAAAGGTTACGGGTTTCACATCCGTCAGAGACACTTGCTCTTGTCCGGGGTTGGCCAAACGCGCCGCCGTACGATCGATATAGGTCGAAATCATACCGATCTTGTTCTCGCGGATGAGCGACCGGATCGGATCGCCGGGCGAATCTGGTTCGGTGAAAAGATATTTAACCCACGGACCATTTTCGCGCATGGTCTGGTAAATCAATGCCGTCAGACCGGCGGCCAGCATGTTCTGCACGCCCGGCCCCATCGCTTGCTCGGCGAGGAAAATCAGACCCATCAGGGCTTCTTCTGGAGCGCCAGCGTGAACTGTCGTGATCACCAAATGGCCTGTGGTTGCGGCGCGCAATAATTGCTCAGCCGCTTTCGGTGTGCGAATTTCACCGACATAGATATAGCGCGGCGCCCAACGCAAGGCGCGCTTCAGACAAATCGCCCAATCTTCTTCCTGTTTCACTTCAACCTGAAAGCAATGACCGCCATCGCCATGGCGGCCTTTCAACATATATTCGACCGGATCTTCAATGGTGACCGCCGCACCGCCAAAGGTTTTCAGGTAATAGGCAAGCAAGCCTACCGCTGTTGTCGTTTTACCGTGCCCGGTTGCGCCCGAAACCAAAATGAGGCCGTCACGACGACCCAGATTTTTCATGTGCTGGCAGATATGTTCGGCAAAACCCAGTTTTTCCAGTTCAGGAATAATGACGTTAATCCGGCGCGCGCAAACCCAGTTGGTGTTGTCCGACATTTTTTGCCGCGACAGACGACAACGTATGCCGTCGAAATCGATCGATCCGTCATTGCTGTCGCGCAGCGTCTCATTGACCGCCGACATGAAACGATCAATCACCAACTGATATTCAGCCGGCACCAATTGGTTGATGTTGCTTTTGCCTCTTTCCTTGGAGCGGTACAAAGCCTGATCCGGCTTGTCGAGGCGCACATAGAGATCGATGAAAGGCAGGTCGTTAAGCGTCACAGTCATAAAAACACTCCAACGGGGACTGATGCTAACTGGTCGCTATCCTCCAGGTGGATGGGGACGGAGGTGCGAACTCTACTATTTGTTGTCCATTTCCGGTTAAGATCGGCTTAATATCGCCTTGCGGCTGATCAATCTTTTCTAATGTAATCAGTTCCTTATTGACCGGCAGGTCGTAAAAAGCGGGTCCGTTCCGGCTGGCGAACGCTTCCAAATGGGGCAGACAACCAGCTTCATCAAACACTTGAGCATAAAGCGCCAATGCATTGGGAGCCGAGAAAATACCGGCACAGCCGCAAGCACTTTCTTTAGCGGTGCGTGTGTGAGGTGCCGTATCGGTGCCCAGAAAAAACATCCCGGCGCCGGAGGTTGCGGCTTTGACCAAAACTTCGCGGTGCTTTTCCCGCTTGGCGACCGGCAGGCAATAGTAATGAGGGCGAATCCCCCCCTGAAACATGGCATTACGGTTGATCAGCAAATGATGTGGGGTAATGGTGGCCGCAAGCGGCGCTTTTGCCCCCTCTTCCCTCACGTAATCAACGGCCTCTTGAGTGGTGATGTGTTCGAACACAATTTTGAGTTCGGGGAAATCTTTGCGCATGGGGCGTAGGATTTTGTCGATAAATACGGCCTCACGGTCAAAAATATCAACATCAGGGTCGGTGACCTCGCCATGCACTAGCAACGGCATGCCGGCACCCTGCATCGCCTCCAAGACCTGAGATATGGCTTTGATATGTGTTACTCCATATATGGAGTTCGTTGTGGCATTGGCGGGATAGAGCTTAGCTGCTGTGAGAACCCCCCTTGCGTGACCTTTAATCACGTCTTCTGAATTGGTTGTGTCCGTCAGATAAACTGTCATCAGGGGGGTAAATTTTATCCCCGCCGGTGTCGCTGCAATAATCTCATCCCTATAGCTTTTGGCCTTTTCCGTCGTCGTCACAGGCGATTGCAAATTCGGCATGACAATAGCGCGGGCAAAGCTTTTGGCCGTATAGGGCAGAACCGCACGCAGGATATCCCCATCACGCAGATGCACATGCCAGTCATCAGGGCGGGCAATCGTCAGACGGGGGGTTGTTTGGTTGGACATAAAGCTTGGGTTTGAGAAGTTTAGAGATACGAATTTATCGCAAAAAGTGTGACAATTGGCTATAGAATCATGTTCTGGTCTTTTCCAAGCCTTTTTCGAGTTTTTGCATGCCTCTGATCCAACCCCGAACCACCCCCGGAACACTTGAGCTTCTGCCGCGCGAGCAGATGATCCATCAATATATGTTGGACACGATCCGCCGCGGCTATGAACGGTTCGGCTTCGTTCAGATCGAAACACCTGTGTTCGAACTTAAAGACGTGCTGCTGACCAAATCCGGCGGCGAGACCGAGAAGCAAATTTACTTTGTGCAATCAACCGGCGCTTTGCAGCAAGGGCATGAAGCCGATCTTGCTTTGCGTTTTGATCTGACCGTTCCCCTCGCGCGTTACGTCGCCGAGCATGAACGTGATCTGGCCTTCCCGTTTCGTCGCCATCAGATCCAGCGCGTCTATCGTGGTGAGCGCGCGCAGCGTGGACGCTTCCGCGAATTTTACCAGTGCGATATCGACGTCATCGGCAAGGATAAACTGGATGCTGCCTATGATGCCGAAATTCCCGCAATCATCGTGCAGATTTTCGAGGAATTGAAAATCGGTGACTTCACCATTTATTTTAGCAATCGGAAAATCCTGCGCGGTCTCTTGAACCATTTTGGGGTTTCCGATGCCGAAAAACAAAGTCTGATTTTACGCGAGATCGACAAGCTCGATAAAATCGGCGCAACCAAGGTATGTGACGCCATCCTATTGTTAGGCATGGCAAAAGCCCATGTCGACACTCTTCTCCATCTCATTGCCCACCAAGGTAGTAACGAAGAAATCCTCGGTAAGTTACGTGAACAAAATTGTGTGGACCCTGTTTTCCAGCAGGGTTTGCATGAGATTGAGCAAGTCGTGGCAGCCTTAAAAGCGCTCGGCGTTCCGGACAAACGCACAAAACTTAACCTCGCCATTGCCCGTGGCCTCGATTACTACACCGGCACGGTGTATGAAACGCTGATCGATGCGCACCCTGAATTTGGCAGCGTGTGTTCAGGCGGTCGGTATGATGATCTCGCCAGCCATTACACGAAATCCAAATTGCCGGGCGTCGGCATCTCAATTGGCCTGACGCGGTTATTTGACCAGCTGAATGCGCACAAGCTTTTGCCGCAGGTTGCGAATACGGTGCAGGTATTGATCACGCAGCTTGATCCACAGTTAAACGCGATCTATCTGGCGCTTGGCGCCGAGTTGCGCAGCGCAGGATTAACGGTCGAGAATTATCTGGAGCCTGCAAAACTGGATAAGCAGCTAAAATATGCCGACAAGGCCGGAATGCCGGTCGCCATTCTGATCGGCTCGGATGAACAAGCCAAAGGCACGGTGGTGGTTAAAAACCTTGCCGCTAAAACACAAATTGAAGTTCCGCGCGCGGAAATCATCTCGAAAATACGCGCCCTACTGACGACTTAAGTTCCTTAAGGAGTTTTCCTTGCCGCCTTCCTGGCTATCCGATCCCGAACCTGAGCTTCCTTATACCTACAGGATGCGGTTGCCGCGTGCGTTCTGGATTATTCCAATCCTGATCGCGCTAGGCGTTATCGTTGTCGTCGGCGTTCTGATGCGCGATGAAATGCGCACCTCGAAAATGCAAGCCGAATGGTTGTCCGGCTACGATAAACAGATCAGCTTCGCCTTGCAGCCCGGACTTAATCCTGAATTACACTACCCCACCGGCGGCCCTTACAACCAGCGGCTCGGCTATAGCTACCTTCCCTTCTTCATCAAGGCCCTGCAGGCCGATGATTACGATGTCGCCGCACAAATGCGCACGTCATCCACTTACGATTATTTTCTCGATCGCGGGCTTTACCCCATTTACAACGCCAAGACCGTCACTGGTCTCACGCTTTATGATCGCAACGGCCAGAGGCTTTATACCGCCAGCTATCCCAATCATATTTTTACCGATTTCCATACCGTGCCACCACTATTGGTCGACACACTGCTCTATGTTGAAAATCGTGAGTTGCTGAAAGACGGGCCCGTGACGCGCAATCCCGTTATCGAATGGGATCGTTTTACCTATGCCATCTTCGGTCATCTCATTCACCGCTTTGTCCCCGGCTTCAATGCCGGTGGCGGCAGTACACTTGCGACACAGATCGAAAAGTTCCGCTATTCTCCCGGCGGCCAGACCAATAGCGGCCTGGATAAATTACGACAAATCGCCTCGGCTTCATTGCGGATCTATCTGGACGGCCCCGATACAAGAGAGGCACGTAAGAAAATTGTGCTCGACTATCTTAACAGTACACCTTTAAGTGCGCGGCCGGGCTTCGGCGAAATTAACAGCATCGGCGATGGGTTGTGGGCCTGGTTCGGGATCGATCTCAGTAATGCTGTAACTGCTCTTAATCTGCCCGAAACCGATGCGGATTCCTTACGTGCCAAATCGCGGGTTTACCGTGCAGCACTGGGTCTCATTCTGGCCCAACGGCGGCCGAGTTACTATTTACTGGCGGATCATGCCGCTCTCGATGATCTGACCGATGCGACGCTCGACCGGCTGGCGGATGCGCATGTGATTTCCTATCCCTTGCGCGATGCAACCAAGACAGCGACTTTCAAATTTCTGGCCGAAGCACCGCCCGTGCCACAACCGCCTTATATCGAGCAGAAGGCCGTTAATGCCTTGCGCAGCCATTTGCTCAGCATGCTTGGTTTAAAAAAATTGTACGAAGTTGACCGGCTTGACCTTGCCGCGCGCGTAACGCTTGATCAGCCAGCGCAACAAAAGACTGTCGATTTCCTGAAAAAAATGGACGACAAAAATTTCCTGCAATCCATAGGCCTTTACGGCTTTCGCCTTCTCGACCCTGAAAACGATCCCGCTAAAATTAAATGGAGTGTTGTCCTCTACGAACGCGGGACCGACAGCAACAAAATCCGCATTCAGGCCGACAATGTCGATGAACCGTTCGATATGAACGAAGGCATGAAGCTCGATCTAGGCTCTACAGCAAAATTACGCACACTGGTGAGCTATCTTGAAATTATCAGCGAGTTACATCGGCGTTATGCCGGCTTGGCGCCTGAAGATTTGCAAGATTTAGCCGAAGACGCACCGGATGTACTGACATCTTGGGCGACAACCTGGCTTATCGCACATCCAGACGCCACGCTCGATCAGATGTTGCAAGCATCAATGGAACGTAAATATTCCGGCGACCCGCATGAAACTTTTTTCACCGGCGGGGGCGCGCATGTCTTTGCCAACTTTGAAAGAGAAGAAGATAGCCGCATTATGGATTTACATGAGGCGTTTCGCGATTCGGTTAATCTCGTTTTCATTCGCCTGATGCGCGACATCGTGAATTACACGATTGCCCAGGGCGCACAAACCAAACAGGAATTGCTAGATGACCCCGACCAGCCCGCGCGGCAAAGCTACTTACAGCGTTTTGCCGACAGCGAAGGCACTATTTTTCTCAGCCGCTTTATCAATGACTATCTCGATCTGAAACCAGATGATGCATTGGAAAAACTAACCGAGCGCGGCCACAAAGGCGCCACGGCCCGCACCATTCTTTTTCGCTCAACGAGGCCCCAAGCAAGCTATGCCGATTATGTAAACTTTATGGAACATCATCCCTTACGTGAAGAGTTGGGCGAGCAACGTTTGGCGCAGCTTTATCACGACTATCCGTTGGAACGTTATAATCTCTCCGACCGCGCCTACATTGTCGGCGTTAATCCGTTGGAATTGTGGTTGGTAGGATACCTGCAAGCCAACCCCCATGCCTCGCGCCGCGCTATTCTGGAAGTCAGCCAGCCCGTGCGCCTGGAAAGTTATGCTTGGCTATTTCACCCCCGATTAAAGCATGCGCAGGACACGCGCATTCGTATCATCCTCGAAGCCGATGCTTTTGCACGTATCCAGAAACGCTGGGCGCGTCTTGGCTATCCGTTCGACCGGCTGGTCCCCAGTTTTGCCACCGCCATCGGCAGTTCAGCGGATCGCCCCGGCGCCTTGGCTGAGCTGGTTGGCATTATCTTGAATAACGGCGTGAAATTGCCGACGGTGCGTTTCGAAACCTTGCATTTCGGCGAAGGCACACCCTACCAGACCGTCTTGGTTCATGACGGCGCGTTTCATGATCAACAAGTCCTCGACCCCGCCATTACGCGCGTGGTGAAAAACGTGATGACAGAAGTGGTCGATAACGGCACAGCCAAACGCGTCAAAGGCGTTTATAAGGATGCCGCCGGACAGTCGCTTCCGGTCGGCGGTAAAACCGGGACCGGCGACCAGCGTTATGATGAATTTGGGACCGGTGGGCGCCTGATCTCCTCGCGCGTCATGAACCGTACAGGCACATTTGTTTTTTATCTGGGCGACCATTTCTTTGGCACCATTACCGCACATGTGGCGGGCGATGACGCCGCCGATTACAAATTCACCAGCGCTCTTTCGGCACAAATGCTGAAAGCGCTGGCGCCGATTTTTCAACCGCTGATCAGCGGCCCAGCCGCAACAGCACAAAGCGCGCCTGTCATTCAAACCGCACAACCGTAACCGGCCTCATGCGTTCTTATCTACTTCTTACTCTCGTCCTTTTCGCCGCTTGCGTCACAAGCCCCGCAAGCGCGCAAAGCACCAGCGGCCAGAAATCACTCGGTATGTTCGGCGCGTGGCGCACTTATAGTTACACCGAGAATAAACAACCGGTTTGTTATATGGCGGAAACGGTATCTTTTCCGAAAAGTAAAAAGTTCAAGCGTGGTTCATCTTACCTGATGATCACTGAGCGCCCCGCCGAAAACAGCAAGGACGTTGTCAGTTTTACGTCTGGCTATAATTTCAAAGCCGCCAGCGACGTGAAAATCACCGTCGGCAAAAGACTGTTCCATTTGTTCACGACTAAAGATACTGCCTGGTCGCGCGATGCCGGAACCGACCGCGTACTGACGGCCGCCATAAGGGCTGGCCCCGCGATGAAAATCAACGGTGTCCCCGATCAGCGCGGCGTGGGGCCTGTCACCGATATTCTTAATATTAAAGGTGCAGCGCAGGCCTATATGGCCGTTGCCAAAGCCTGCGGTATAGAAGTCGAAGCACCACCCAAACCGGCTCCGGCGCGTAAAAAACACAAATAAAACATGCAAGTTTTGACAGCACGGGGCTTTTCCGTGCATTTAAGCCCCTATGGGTATCACCAACCACGCTAAAAACTTTGCAGCGCCTTCCACCGATGTGGATGGTAAGCGCAATCTGATCGGCCTCAGCTATGAAGAGCTAACGGAGGCGTTGACGACGCTTGGCCTCGAAAAATTCCGCGCCAAGCAAATCTGGTCGTGGATTTATTTTCACGGTGCCACAGATTTCGACAAAATGACCACGCTGGCGAAACCGGCGCGCGATAAATTAAAGGCGCATTTTACCGTAACGCGCCCAACGATATCGCAAGACCAAAAATCAGACGACGGCACCCGTAAATGGCTCCTGAAGATGCTGGATGGACAGGAAGTGGAATGCGTCCATATTCCCGAAAGCGATCGCGGCGCTTTATGTGTTTCAAGCCAGGTCGGCTGCACCCTCACCTGCCGTTTTTGCCATACCGGGACGCAACGCCTGGTGCGCAATCTGGAAGCCTCCGAAATCGTCATGCAGGTGATGCTGGCGCGCGATGCACTCGGCGAATGGCCATCGACCCGCGATAACCGTCTTTTGTCCAACATCGTGATGATGGGCATGGGCGAGCCACTTTATAATTACGAGAATGTCGCCAAGGCCTTACGCATTATCATGCATGGCGAAGGTATCGCTATCAGTAAGCGCAAGATCACTTTATCCACGTCCGGCGTCGTGCCGTTGATTAAGCGTTGTGGTGATGAACTGGATGTCGGCCTTGCGGTCAGCCTGCACGCCGTCACCGATGAATTGCGCGACCAGATCGTGCCGATCAATCGTAAATACCCGATCAAGGAATTGTTGCAGGCCTGCCGCGATTATCCCGGAGCCTCCAATTCACGGCGGATTACTTTTGAATATGTGATGCTGAAAGGCATTAATGACAGTCCGGCCGACGCCAAACAGCTGGTACGTTTGCTGCGCGGCATTCCGGCCAAGATCAATCTCATTCCCTTCAATCCCTGGCCCGGCGCGCCGTTTGAATGTTCCAGCGGCAACACAATTAAGAAATTCGGCGATATCGTAAATGCCGAAGGCTACTCCAGCCCCATTCGCACCCCGCGTGGGCGCGATATTATGGCGGCCTGCGGCCAGTTAAAATCGGCCAGTATCCGGGTTTCGGCCACCGAACGCGCCGCCATCGATAAGATCATTGCCGAGAAAGAACTGGCGCAGGGATTAACCAGCCAAGTTGTTTAAAAAGCTTGGAAATTGGCTCTTACGCCGTTATTTGGTCTTGTTCAATAACCCTTGAAACTATTAACGTCTTCGTCTTGCTTGAATAAAAACGGGTCATAGAATATACAGTCTTCATTCATAAATTCATTTTTAGCTTTGCAAAGACGGAGACGAAGATGTCAGCAAATAAGATCGTAACCGGCACCGCAGCTCTTTTTGCTACGGCCATGACGACTTTAACCGCGCCGAACGCACATGCAAACATTACGGGTGTCACCGATGCAGAGTATGTCTATAACGGCCAGCTTTATTCTACCGATTTTAATACGACGTTCAAGACGGCGGGAATGAATGCTTTGTTAAACCAGCAAGACACTACGCTTCACGAGCTCGTAAACAGCACTTTCGATGCCAATCTCGGCACCACTCCTTCGGGAGATTCGGAAGGTATTGATAACCTGGTTATCAATTTTTCAAGCGGGCAAACCATTGAGGGTTTTAAATTTGAGATTCAGCCAGAAGGTGGGGCTGTTCCGACCATTTTTAACGCAGGCGGTATCACAGCCGAAGGCGTGAATATATCTCCAACCGGCGGCCCCGGTGGCATCCCCACCGCGGGAAAAGCTACTAACGACGGTATTATTTCCTTGATCGGTGCGTCAGAAATGGACGTTGACTTGTCTCAAGACCCGCTAAAGCCGGGTGATGGAAGAGGAACTTATTATGTTCCTATCGTTCTTACCGGATCTATCTGCGACCTCGGTTCATTTGACATAGATTTAGTCGTTACCTATGCCCAAAACCCAGATCCAGTGTCGGATCCATCATCGCCGGCACCAGAACCAGCTACACTTTCAGTATTTGGTATGGGCCTTGCTGCACTCGGATATGCAAAAAAGCGCAGCTCCACAAACAATGACCTCGCTCCTGTCAGAGCGGCACAAAAGCTGGCGCGCAGAACGACTGCACTCATTCATAGCCTAGCAGGCTAAACCAACTGTCAGAAAATTTAACAACAGGCAGTTTTCGGGCTGCCTGTTTTTTTATGGGCTTTTAGGAAAAACGATTGCTGCGCGTAAAGCCGTTGGGCGGCAATTTTCCTGCCTGCGCACGGGCACCGAGCCAGCCACGTAAATCGGTTTCAGTGCGATCACGATCACCGGATTTCCATGTCAGGCCTTCTTTCAGCGTGAAGCATTTCACATCCGACAAGCCGCCGTCTTTGTACTTCTGCAAGATCACGCCGCGGCCACGGCCCATTTCCGGCACTTCTGCAAGCTTGAACAACAAGAGCTTGCGATTGGTGCCAATCACCGCAACATGATCACCGGACACAGGCGCAAAAGCCGCCGCCCGTTCCTTATCACTCACATTCAAAACCTGCTTGCCGTTCTTGGTCTGCGCCAGAACATCTTCGGCCTTCACAATAAAGCCGCGCCCATCGCTGGATGCCACGATGAATTTCTGATCTTCTTGATATTTGGTGACGCCAAGAATTTCTGCCTCGTTCGGTAAATCGATCATCAACCGTACCGGTTCGCCAAAGCCGCGCGCGCCCGGCAGTTTGTCGCCGCCCAGTGTGTAAAACCGCCCGTTGCTGGCAAACAGCAGAATTTTATCGGTCGTTTCGGCATTGAGAACAAAACGTTCTTCGTCGCCTTCTTTATATTTTATCGCCGCACGGGCGGCAGCGTCCGTTTCAATATGGCCGCGCATGGCGCGGATCCAGCCCTTGGCCGAGCATAAGACCGTCACATTCTCGCGCTCGATGAAAGATTCGACCGGCACGTCGATGACGGCCGGAGCATCGCCAATTTCGGTCCGACGCGCGCCAAGCGCTGTGCTTTTACCGAACCGTTTCTTTAACTCGACCAGTTCGCCGTCGATTTTTTCCCAGCGCAGATCTTCGCTCTTCAACAACTTCTTCAGCGCGGCTTGGCCCTCAGCCAGTTCTTTCTGCTCGCCCTTGATCTGCATTTCTTCCAGCTTGCGCAAAGACCGCAAACGCATATTCAAAATCGCTTCAGCCTGCACATCCGTCAGCCTGAAGGTCTTCATCAAGATCGGTTTTGGTTCATCTTCGGTGCGGATGATCTTGATCACTTTGTCGAGATTCAGGTACGCGATCAAATAACCCGCCAGAACTTCGAGTCGACCTTCGATCCGCGCCAATTGGTATTTCGAGCGGCGGATCAGTACATCCTGCCGGTGATCGAGATAGGCTTTGAGCGCAGCGCGCAAATCCATCACCTGCGGCACGCACTCTTTATCGAGAACATTAAGGTTAAGCGGAATACGGGTTTCCAACTCCGTTTGCCGGAACAGGGATTCCATCAATACGGCCGGATCGACATTGCGGTTTTTGGGTGTGAGGATCAGGCGGATATCGTCCGCTGACTCGTCATGCACATCGTCAAGCAACGGCAACTTCCGTAACTGCAGCAATTCTGCCATTTTTTCGATCAAGCGGGATTTCTGCACCTGATAGGGAATTTCAGTTACGACGATCTGCCAGGTGCCTTGCTTCAAATCTTCCTTTTCCCATTTGGCGCGTAGACGGAAAGAACCGCGGCCAGTTTTATAAGCCTCGATAACCTGCTCGCGTCCTTCAACCAGTGTGCCGCCAGTGGGAAAATCGGGGCCCGGTACCAGACTGACCAGTTTATCGATATGCGAGTTCGGGAATTTAATCAGGTGACGCAACGCATCGCAAAGCTCACTAACATTATGCGGCGGAATCGATGTCGCCATGCCGACCGCAATGCCGTTCGAACCATTGGCCAGTAAATTTGGGAACGCCGCCGGCAGCACCACGGGCTCAACACCACTGCCATCATAAGTCGCGCGGAAATCGACCGCATCTTCATCAAGGCCTTCCAACAGGAGCCATGCAACTTCCGTCAGACGCGCTTCGGTGTACCGCATCGCGGCGGCGTTATCGCCGTCGATATTACCGAAATTGCCTTGACCCTCGATCAGCGGATAACGCTGCGCGAAATCCTGCGCCAAACGCACCAGCGCGTCATAAACCGCAATATCGCCGTGGGGATGGAACTTACCGATAACATCGCCGACCACACGCGCCGATTTTTTTGGCGGCTGGCCGGGTTCCAGCTTTAGCTCGCGCATCGCATGCATCAAACGGCGATGCACCGGCTTCAGGCCGTCACGCACATCCGGTAACGCGCGATCCATAATGGTGGAAAGCGCATAGGCCAGATAACGCTCCGACAAAGCTTCGGAGAGCTTCTTATTCACAATCTCCGCCGGTGGTTCGTCCGGCGTGCGGGTTTTGGTTGAGGTGCGAGCCATGGGGATCAGTTAAAGAGATTATCTATAGTTTTCAAGCCTTATGACCGGTGGCTTTTTCCCATTCATGAATTAACGCTAAGGATTCGTCCTCTAATTCAGCAAAATGCACTAATTCAAGCGGTCGGTTCAGCTCTGCACTCGTTTCAGAAACGAGGTATCGCCCTCCGTAATAGTCAGGAGAAACTTTTACCTGAGAGCAGGCAAAAACGATTCGCGAAATAGAGCTGTTCACAGAAGCACCAAAACACATCATGCAAGGCTGCAGCGAGGTATAGAGAACAGCTCCTGAAAGATCGGCACTATGCAATTTCCTGCAGGCCTCCCGTATCGCCGCAACATCACCGTGGCTGGTGGGATCATTCAGCTTGTCGCCGATACTTATGCCTTCACCGACCACTTCGTCATCTCTGACGATAATAGCTCCTGCAGGAAATCCTCCTGCGGCTATGGAGTCTTTTGCTTTTTGGATGGCTTTAAGAAGAAAGGATTTATCGTCAGACCGCATGGCGTTCACGCAACATCTGCCTTAACATTTTCGCATTGTTTCCGGTAATAATCCGCCAATCTCTGCCGTGCCTGAGGTAAATCACCGGCTTGGGCAATTAAAAGGCGGCTGTGGGGATGGGCAAAGACGTGGCGGGAAAGAAAATGGCCGGTGAGATCGAGGCCTTGCAAAATATCGGCAGCTGCCCATTCACCCACGCCCAGTAAAAAAGCCGGTAACGGAAAAAGCTTTTCATGGTATGGCGCACCCGCTTCTTGCGACACCGCACGGCCGGTGCGGGGACTGACATAAATCAGGTTTTCGGAGCTGCCATTGGCGGCGCATTGGGTCAGATCCATGCCGTAACCCAAGGCCCGTAATAAACCCATTTCCCACTTCACATAAGCAGGACCCCACAAATCAGCATCCGGTAAACTGAACAAAGTCGCTAACCCTGCAAAAATACCCGGCATCGGCTGGCGCTCCGGCAGGCTGGCTTCGGTTACCACGCAAGCGCTAGACATAATCGCCAGAATTTCTGGTTCATCCAGCCATGATGCGGCGTGGCTCATCGCCAAATCCAGCGTATAGTTGCCGAGATGATCCAGCAGCCTTGCGCGCCATTTGGCCTTCACGCGGTTGCCCGGCTGCAAGATGGGTTGTGCGTTCCGGCCCTGCCCGCCAGCCACTAACCCCGCATGCCGCCCATAATTGGGTGTCAGCAATGTCACCACTGCGGCATTTTCACCGTGCGGCCGCGCCGATAACACTATCCCTTCATCCGTCCATTCCATGCGGTTAGTCTAGCCTATACGCCGCAACCAATGGTAGGTTGTTTTTCCGATTCTTGAGGCCCCAGCTTTTCGCCATCACATGACGACTGCCATTCATTATACTTCCGTTAAATCGGCGTCCGGGCGCGAAGTGTTTGGCCTGCAAGTGGCGGTTGAAAACTGGCTGACGGCTTATTTCCGTTACGGCAGTTCGGCGCAATTTTCATTCCTGATCGGTGAAGCCAAGGAGTGGGAAGAAGTTCAAGAAATAGCGTCCCGCGTTAAGTGTGACCTGAAACGTTTGGTGGCACTCGACAGGCGTTTTGTCCGCGAGAATTTTCCACGTTTTTCAACCATCGCCCGCCTCAATCCCGATACGCAAAAATTACTCTGGCAGCGGCAGATGTTGCCGAATACGGGATTTAACTTCTGCGGTCTGGCGCATGCCATCAGCGGCATCGAGGCCGGGGAAGTGCTGGAACAATATTGTCTCGCCCCCAGTGAAGCGAGCGACGCGATCATCTGTCCCTCGCATGCGGTGCAGTCTGCCGTTCGTTCCTTTTGGGATTTGTACGGTGATTACCTGCAACAACGCTTCGGCACAAAATTCATCTGCCCGGTACAATTACCCATTATCCCGCTTGGCATTGATGTCGAACATTTCGAAACAATGACCACGGCACCGAAACGTACCGAACAGCGCCAGAAGCTGGGGCTTGGCGAAAACGATATTGTTTTGCTGTGGGTGGGGCGCTTAAGCCACGCGATCAAAGCCCATCCGCTCGCGATGTTTCAAGCGGCGGAACGCGCCGCGGAAAAAACTGGCGCGAAGGTTCATCTGGTCATGGTGGGCTATTTCGTACCCAAGGAAGCCGAAGACCAGTTTAAAAAACTGGCGCAAGATTTCTGCAGCAAGGCCAAGGTAACCTTTATTGCCAGTGACGATGCGCGTTTTCCTGATGGTTTGTGGGCCGCAGGTGATATTTTCTTTTCGCTGATCGACAATATGCAGGAAAGTTTTGGCTTAACACCGATTGAGGCGATGGCCGCCGGATTGCCCCGCGTTATCAGCGATTGGGATGGCTACCGGGATAGTGTAACACATGGCGAAGATGGATTTTTAATCCCCACCACGCAGCCACCGCCCGGCAATGGCCGCGAATTGTCAGAACTTCTGCTGAGTGGCCGCGAAATGTATGGTGGTTATCTCGCCAAAAGCGCGCTGTCGGTTGCGGTGGATCAAGAGAGGGCCGTGGAGGCCATCGCGCTGCTTATCAAGGATAAAAACAAACGCAAAGTGATTGCCGAGAAGGCTCGCGCTCGCGTGCGCACCACTTACGACTGGAAACAGATCATCCCCGCTTATGAAAAATTATGGCAAGAGATGGAAACCAAACGCCGCGCAACAAAAACGGCCTGGGCCTCTGCCCTGCCGCAGGCGCCCGATCCCTTTACAATGTATGCATCTTATCCGACAGCGCCGTTGAGTGAGACGAGTAAACTGAGTGTTGTGGCGTCACCCGACGTGATCAAAAAAATCTGGAGCCATGATATCAACGTGCTCGGATTGGATATGATGATCACCCCCGACGATGCGACGAAACTGATCAGTTACGTTTCAACGCAAGGCAGTGTTTCCATTGGCGATATCTTGCGGCAATTCGCCTCATCCAATCCACCACAAATATGGCGCACGGTGGCGTGGCTGCTGAAGTTGAGCGTCTTCCGCATCACGTAGTTTTCTTTATAATTCAATGAGTTGCGTCTCTAAGATTTCTTTATTTCCTTTCGCAAATCATGCGTTAGGCTGCCTCTTATAGATTGAATGAAATTTCATGGAGATATTTATGAGCATCAAATTTATTGCTAGAACCATCAGCGCTGCACTTTCTCTTTCAGCTATTTATGGCGTGTCAATCATAATGACACCCACGATGGCCCCTATCGATGGTGATTTTAGCTTGCCTAATTATGCACCCGAGCAAAATCCAATGGATGATATATCATGTACGGCATATAAAGTGCCAGTTGAGGGCCCTACCCCCAGCATGGACAAGCGACCAAAAACAGTGAATGCGTCGCGCCGCGATCAGCCATTCAAATATACGATCTAATCACTGCCCAAACGCCACGGGATCGCTGACCCAATTATAGCGCATCCCTGGAATTTTAGAGGATAAGACAATGAGCGCGTTTAGAACAGTTACAAGACAAGTAGGTCATAGCATCAAGACGATTGCCTCGTTCGCCATCCTCCCCGGCATGATGGCCTTCGCGTCCGCGTTTACATTGGGCACGGGTTATCTCTATGGCCTGCCAGATGCATCGTCACGCCTTAAGACGGTGCATGACACTATGCGCACGCTCTATCAAGAGAATGCCCAACATCTCACCTCTAAAAACGCTTTTGTCTTCGAATTGAAAAAGGGGCTGATTTTTGCGCCGCGCGGCTATGCCCTCGAAGCCACCCCCCAGCCCGATGGGCGTGTCGCACTGGAACTGCACATTTGCAGTTGCGCGGTGACGGCACAACCTTTCGTCAGCCGGGATTACCGATGGATCAGTAAGAAATTTGATTATAGCATGACCGTGCCCGCCGAACCGACCGCACCGCCAGACCAGCCCCAATTGCGGGTCAGCTCACGCCGCCTTCATCACGCGGCTTAAGACATCGCCCAGCCGCTGCCCGAAAGCCACGGGATCGCTGAGCGTTTCGCCATCCATCAATCGCGCCTGATCGAACAATAACCACGCGACATCTTTTAGGGCATCACTGGCACCATCTTCTTTCGCGCGATCCGCCATTTTCACGATCAGCGTGTGTTTGGGATTAAGTTCTAAAATGCGTTTGCTCGGCATACGTATCTGGTTGTGCTGTTGTAAAAACCGTTCCAGATGAATATCAAGATCGCCTTCGTCCGCCACCAAGCAAACCGGGCTGTCGGTTAAACGCTCTGATCCGCGCACATCTTTCACTGCATCGCCTAGCGTTAATTTCATCAAAGCAACCAATGAAGCAAGATCACCCTCCGGCACGGCTTTTTCTGCGTCGTCCTTTTTCTCAGGTATTTCGGATTTGATTTTAGCCAAATCCTGCCCCGCGCGCGTCACGGATTTAAAGATCTTGCCTTTATATTCACCTACAGCTGTCGGCCAGAAATCATCGACCGTATCGGTCAGCAGCAGAACTTCCACACCCTTGGCCTTAAAGCCCTCAATATGCGGGTTGCGCATCAGTTTTTCGGCATTGTCGCCACAGATATAGAAAATGGCATCCTGGCCTTCTTTCATGCGGCCAACGTAATCTTCCAATGATGTAATGCCGTCATTGGCTGAAGTCCGGCAGCGCAGCAATTTCAGTAAATCCTCGCGACTATCGGCGTCTTCATAAAGACCCTCTTTTAGTACCGCGCCGAAATTATCCCAGAATTTGGCGTAAGCTTTCTTGTCCTCGGCAAATTTGTTGACATCCCCCAGCACACGGCGCGTCACACCCTGCCGGATTTTCGCCAGCATCGGATTGTTCTGCAGCATTTCGCGGCTGACATTCAGCGGCAAATCTTCGCTGTCAACAATACCGCGCAGGAAACGCAGCCATGGTGGCACCAGACCTTCAGCATCGTCCGTAATGAACACGCGCTTTACATAAAGCTTCACGCCATGCCGACGCTTGGGATCAAACAGGTCATAAGGTTTTGTGCTCGGCACAAACAACAGGCCGGTATATTCAATTTTGCCTTCCGCCCGCCAGTGGATCGTGAGTGCTGCATCATCGAACGCATGCGCGACGTGATGATAAAATTCCTTGTACTGATCGGCGGTAATTTCGTTCTTGGGTCGCAACCACAAGGCCCCGGCACGGTTGGCGGGCTTGTCTTCGCCTTCCAGCATAATCGGGATGGCAATGTGATCGGAGTATTTGCTGATAATATGTTTGAGGCGTTCGGGCTCAAGAAATTCATCTTCGCCTTGTTTCAGATAAACGACAACATCTGTGCCACGGGTTGGCTTGTCACCCTCTTCAACAGAAAACTCGCCTTTGCCGTCGGAAGTCCATTCCCAGCTTTCCTCAGAACCTGCCTTACGCGAAACGACGTCAACCGTCTGCGCCACCATGAAGGCGGCATAAAAACCGACGCCAAACTGGCCGATCATTTTGATATCCGGCTTGGCTTTTGCGTCAGCCAGTTGTTTTAAAAATTCTGAGGTACCGGAGCGGGCAATGGTGCCGAGATTTTCAATGAGCTCGTCCCGGTTCATGCCGATGCCGTTATCGCTGACGGTGATGGTGCGGGCCTTCTTGTCGATGCTGATTTTAATGCGAAAATCGCTATCGTCGCCCATCAGTTCTGGCTGGGTCACCGCCGCATAACGCAATTTGTCGCATGCATCAGAGGCGTTCGAGATCAACTCCCGCAGGAAAATTTCCTTCTCGCTGTAAAGCGAATGTACGACAATATCGAGCAAACGGCTGACTTCGGCGCGAAATGGCATGCTGGATTGGGACATAGGAACTCTCGAAAATGGTTAAAGGTCACGTGCTGTTATAGCCTAACAAATATGGTAGCACGGGCTCAGCTTGCAAGAGGGAAACGAGGCCGTTTAATTCTTATTTTTATGGAGCTAATTAACTATTTAGAGCGCTGCGATCAGACCCGCGAGTTCGCTCTCGGCCTGGGCTATTTCTTTTTCGACATCGGCATGGGATTTGTTCAGACGCTTTAACTGCGTAGGGTCGTTTGTGCCGCTGCAACAAGCCGCAATCTCGTCTTCCAGCTCAAGTTTACGTTGGGTCAAGTTACCGATCATCTCTTCCAGCGTCCGCCCCTCTTCTTCTCTGCTGTTTACTTCCTGATGACGTTCTTGCTTCGAACTACGCGCATCTTTCTTGACTTTCTCACGCTCCAACCGGCGTTGACGAATGACCAGCTTGCGATAGGCATCCAAATCATCGGTGTAGGGCTCGCATTTTCCCTCTGCCACTAGCCAAAGTTGGTCGGCGACGCATTCGACCAAGTGCGTATCGTGGCTGACCAAAATAATGGCACCCGTATAATTATTCAGCGCCTGCATCAAGGCTTCGCGTGCATCCATATCCAAATGGTTGGTCGGTTCATCCAACAATAAAATATGCGGCGCATGGAAACTCATCAGGCAAAAGAGCAGCCGCGCTTTCTCACCGCCCGAAAGGCCACCCACTTTCGTATCCGCTTTATTCCTGTCAAAGCCAAATCGGCTAAGCACCGAACGAACCTTGGGTTCCACCGGCTCCTGCATCGCGGCCTGCATAATTTCGAACGGCGTGAGCTCAATATCAAGTTCGTCGGTCTGAAATTGAGCGAAATAGCCGATTTTAAGCTTCGCTGATTTATGGATTTCGCCACCCATTGGCGCCAAGCGATCTGACAGCAATTTTACCAAAGTCGATTTGCCGTTGCCGTTAGCACCCAGCAAAGCGATACGGTCGCCATTATTAATATGCAAATCCAGCTCACGCAGAACCGGTTTATTCTCTACATAACCGGCATCGACTTTTTCTAACCGGATCAAAGGTGATTTCATTTCCTTCGGTTCTGGAAAAGTGAACGCCGTCACACGCTCGGCCATCACGGCATCAACAATATCCATTTTCTCAATCGCCTTCAGGCGACTTTGTGCCTGCCGGGCCTTACTGGCCGTGGCGCGGAACCGATCGACAAATTTCATCATGTGGGCTTTTTGCGCCTGCTGCTTTTCATGCAGCGCCTGCTGGTTCATCATTTTCTCGGCGCGATAGCGCTCGAACTGGTCGTAATTGCCCGTGTATTGCACCAGCTTCTGGTTTTCCAGATGCAGGATATGACTGACGGTCTTATTTAAAATATCGCGGTCGTGACTAATGATGATCAGGGTCTCACGATAACGCATCAGGAAATTCTCCAGCCAAACCATAGATTCGAAATCCAGATGGTTGGTGGGTTCATCCAGCAATAAAACATTCGGTTGCTGGAACAAGGCACCGGCAAGTGCAACGCGCGCGCGCCAACCACCGGAATAAGACGAAATCGGCTGCGACTGCGCATGTTCGGTAAAACCAAGCCCTGCTAAAATAGATGCCGCGCGTGAAGGGGCATCATATGCGTTGATCTCGTTCAGCCGTTCATAGATATAACCGATACGGTCCATATCTTCAGTGGTTTCAGCTTCCCTCATCAAGGCGGCACGTTCGGTATCTGTTGCCAACACAACATCGATGATGGGCGTATCGTCTTCCGGTAAATCTTGCCGTACCATGCCGAGACTGGCGCCACGGATTAGTGACACGCGCCCACCATCCGCCGCCAGGTCACCGGAGATCAATTTGAACAATGTCGTTTTTCCGGCGCCATTCGGCCCCACCAGGCCAACCCGATGCCCCGCCGGAATATTAACCGAAACGTTATCCAGCAAGGTGCGTGCACCTACGCGGTAGCTTAATTCCTGAATCGAAAGCATGAGTTATTCTGTTTCCATTGTGCGCAAAAGCAGTTACAAAAAAGGCGCATCATGATGCGCCCGGTTACGATTCAAGCCCGCCACCCCGTGGCCGGCGAATCCATTCAAAAATGCGGCCTACCGGATACCCTGATCCATCACACTTCGCAAGCGATTAAACATTGAATTTATGGCAAAACTCGACAGTGTGCCAAGGTCTGTTATATTTGATTTTCTTGAGATGTGCCCGTAGCTCAGCTGGATAGAGCATCGGTTTCCTAAACCGGGGGTCGGAAGTTCGAATCTTCTCGGGCACACCAACTACATTTTGAAACCCATGTTTTCAGCCATTTTT
>Ga0207055_1033_pt1 | contig 36971 bp, 40 predicted proteins | sample Alteio_BWMinCont_57_FD_153293 | JGI IMG/M metagenome (GOLD analysis project Ga0207055, IMG submission 153293) | Enriched cells from forest soil in Barre Woods Harvard Forest LTER site, Petersham, Massachusetts, United States -... | ecosystem: Environmental > Terrestrial > Soil > Temperate forest >...
TACCGATCGCAATGGATACCCGCTTGCCATTAGCACTTCTGTTTTCTCCGTGTGGATCAATCCCATAATTCAAATTTTTTACCTTGGCCCACAAGCATCGCGTGTTTGGAGAGTCCGGCATATTCACGCAATAACGGGGGCAACAGAATACGACCGTGGCTATCCAGTTCAGCTTCAGTAGCATGACCGATGAGCAAACGTTGGATGCGGCGCGCTGCGGGATTAAAACTGGGGAGTTGAGCGAGTTTGGCTTCAATGTCTTCCCAGGCTGTCAGGGGATAAAGCAATAAGCATTTTTCTTCGGTATCAATGGTCAAAACGACGCAGCTACGGCTTTCTTGCAGCCGTTCGCGGTAGCGGGTAGGAATTGCAATTCTACCCTTTACATCGATGTTGATCCCATTGACGCCTCTAAACACTGGACTCTCCCCTTGCGATAAAAAAAGTCTGACCTAAAACTTTTTAGTTATAGGGGAAATATACCACGATCTCCCACAATAAACCACTTTTTACCACAGACAGTAGAATTCCTTACAAAAAATGCTTAGCACCCCTTCCTCCGCAGGGGGAAGGTGGCCGAAGGCCGGATGGGGGGAATCAAAAATGCTTTTTGAATATGCGAGAAAATAAACAAACTATCCCCCCATCCGACGCTTCGCGTCACCTTCCCCCTGCGGAGGAAGGGGTGCTAAGCATTTTTTAGGGAGTTCATAGAGAAAAAATATAAAGATGAGTCAGCCAATAAGCCGGGTTCTGTCGTGGACAGTCATTTATCTGGGATGTTTGTCACCAAACACCTCAAGCAACCTACCCGAACTTAAGTGCGGGCCGCACTGCGCAGACCGAAGTCTGCATAAGTTCCTATTTGGTCTTGCTCCAGATGGGGTTTACCGTGCCGCTCCTGTTACCAGTTGCGCGGTGCGCTCTTACCGCACCTTTTCACCTTTTCCAAATTATTCATTCGGTAGTCTATTTTCTGTGGCACTTTCCGTAAGCTCACGCTTCCCAGGTGTTACCTGGCATCTCGCCCTTGGAGCCCGGACTTTCCTCCATTTGAGAAATCTCAAACAGCGACTGTCTCGGCTAACTCGGCGCTAAGGATAACTCATTTTCAATATTTATTTAAGCTGTAATGCTCTTTGATAGAGATCATTTTTTCGTTTATTGGAAATTTTAGCGGCTAATTCAACCGCTTGTTTGAGTGGCAGCTCTGCCAATAATATTTTTAACAGGTGATCGGTCGGAATCCCGCTCTCTTCGGTCGGCGTGATTTCCGCGCCTTTTACCATCAAAACAATTTCACCGCGCTGCTGGTTTTCATCTTTTTTCACCCACTCAATCAATTCCGCCAGCGTTGTGGAATAAACGGTTTCATACATTTTCGTTAATTCACGCGCAATCACGACTTCACGCTCAGGGCCCCATATTTGCAACATATCTTGCAACGATTCCAACACCCGATGCGGGGCTTCATAAAAAATCATCGTCCGTTTTTCATATTGCAACAATTGCAATTGTTGAAGTCGAGACTTGCTTTTTGCCGGCAAAAAACCTTCATAGCAAAATGTATCGGTCGGTAATCCTGACACACTGAGCGCTGCAATCAACGCACTCGGGCCTGGAATAGGCACAATGCGAATCCCCATTTTTCGTGCTTCGCGCACCAAAAAAAATCCAGGATCATTAATCAACGGCGTCCCTGCATCGCTAATCAATGCAATCGATTTCCCTTCTTTTAAATAGTCTAATAATTTAACTGCGCGTTCTCGCTCATTATGTTCATGCAGCGCAATCATGGGAGTCTGAATCAGAAAATGCTGCAACAACACGGCGCTGTGGCGCGTATCCTCTGCAGCAATATAATCCACTGATTTTAATGTATCGATTGCGCGCGGACTCATGTCCTGCAAATTGCCAATGGGAGTGGCGACGACGTACAAGCTACCAAAATGATTTATATTCATAGTGCAAAATGTTATCTTAAGGTCTCTTTGAAATCTACGTACGAGATTTATGATTAAAATTATTTTTGCTTTATTGTTTGCATTTGTATTAACAGGTTGTGAAACCACTCAAAATCTATTGGGCTCGAGCGCCTCTTCTTCACCCACTCCAGCTGGTGACAGTGCGCCGGTCAATTTGCAAGGTTTCCCGAATGACCCTGCATTTTGGCAAGCCAGCACTCCAACGCTCTGGAACAAATTACAACATGTTCCACTGCCTGAATTGCAATCTGCTGCGGTTTCGTCGAGCGATCCTAACATTGCAGCGTGGTTGAAACTGGCCATACTGAGCAAACAATATAGCACTGACACGAATCAACTCGTCTCACAACTCATTGCATGGCGAACAGCGAATCCGAGCCATCCAGCCAATACATTATTTCCAGATAATGGAACACTCTCTCGATTACAAAACACAAAAGTGCCACAGCATATCGCATTGCTATTACCATTGCAGGGAACATTAGGCGATTCCGGACAAGCCGTGCGTAATGGTTTTTTAAGTGCGTATTACTCATCGACTGTTCAACACCAACAAACAATTTCGTTTTTTGATACCACCCAAAATTCCAGCATATCGGCACTCTATCAACAAGCCGTCTCTCAAGGTGCAGACAGTGTCGTCGGCCCTTTAACCAAAGAAGAAGTTCAACAATTAATCGGCCAGGGGAAATTTCCTGCACCGACACTCGCCTTAAATTACACCGATGTGTGGTTTGGTTCATTGCCTGCGAATTTTTATGAATTTGGTTTATCTCCCACGGATGAAGCGAAACAATTAGCTGAAAAATCCTGGCAAACCGGACATAAACGCGCACTCCTCATTGCACCGGGCGACGCGCGGGGACAGCGCGTCGTGAAATCGCTCACCAATAATTGGCAATCGCTCGGCGGTTTGGTGGTCGATACATTTTATTTTAATGATCAAACAGATTTGAATGCAGGGATTGCAAGTTTGCTGCACGCTAATCCAAATAATAATCGGGATACTAAAATTCCCGCGCAACAACAGCGCAGACAGGATTTCGATATTATTTTCTTGCTAGCTCCGCCGCAAAGCGCGCGACAAATCGTGCCGCTTTTAAAATATTACTACGCTGCAAATATCCCGATTTATGCCACATCAATGGTGTATTCAGGCACACCCTCTGCAGCAGATTCTGATTTAAACGGCGTCACATTTGCTGACATGCCATGGACATTGCAAAACATGAACTCAAGCGCTATCAAAACGGATGCGAAATCCAGTCGATTGTATGCACTCGGACGCGATGCTTACCTACTCAACAATCAATTTTATCGTCTCAGTGTGTTACCGAATTTTCCGATTTATGGCGCAACCGGTGCGTTAACGCTCACTTCCCAACAACAAATTTATCGCCGCTTGGCGTGGGTACAAATGCATAATGGTCGTCCATAGAAAAAAATTAGGTGCGCTCGCAGAACAACAGGCTTGCGATTTTTTACAAGCAAAAGGTTTAACCGTGCTTGAGAAAAATTATCGAACGGCATCCGGCGAAATTGATTTGATTATGCGAGATGACCGCGATATCGTTTTCATCGAAGTTCGTTCGCGCAAACAAAGTCATTATGGCAGCGCTGTTGAAAGTATTAATGAAACAAAACAACGAAAAATTTTGAACACGTCATTATTATTTTTACAACAACGTAATTGGTTAGATAAAGTAGACTGTCGTTTTGATGTCATTGGCATCGACCACGGTTGTATTGAATGGATCAGGGATGCTTTTACAGCAGATATTTTATGACGCACATACTCGCTCGAATTAAACATCATTTTACCGAAAGCATTCAAACCAAAATTAATGCGGCGGATAGTATTTCAGAAGCGATTGAAGCCGCGTGTGAGCGAGTCGTTCAATGTTTATTGGATGGTCACAAAATCATGAGCTGTGGCAATGGCGGCTCAGCGTGTGATGCGATGCATTTTTCTGGCGAAATGTTAAATCGATTTAAACACGATCGCCCGAGTTTGCCGGCCATTGCTCTCACAGCGGATATGTCTACAATCACGTCGATCGCGAACGATTACAGTTACCATGAAATTTTTGCCAAGCAAATTCGAGCGCTCGCACAACAGGGCGATTTATTACTGGCCATTTCGACGAGCGGAAACTCTGCCAATATTTTAAATGCAGTTAAAGCAGCACATGATCGTAATATCAATGTCATTGCGTTAACGGGCCAGGATGGTGGTAAAATGGCCGAATTATTAAAAGAAGGCGACATTGAAATTCGAGTCCCTGCGACTGAAGTGGCACGCATTCAAGAAACGCATTTACTGATTATTCATTGCATTTGCGATGTGATCGATTATCAATTATTTGGTCATGGAGAAGTGGTTACATGAGAAATCTCGTCATACTGATTGGCTTAACCTTATCGTTGCAAGGTTGTTTTGTTGCAGGAGCCGCTGCTGGCGCAGCAGGTGCTGTCGCTGTTTATGATCATCGAAAACTGGAAAGTATTTTCAAAGATCAAACCATCACAAAACAAATCTCAGACAAAATCATGGCGAATCATGCGCTAAGTGAAAACACACACATTGAGGTCACCACATGCAATCAAGTCGTATTGTTAACCGGTGAAACCAATACACCTGAACAACGACAACAAGCAGAAGACATCGCGCGCGGCACGGCCGATGTCACCAAAGTGTATAACGAACTGGCTATCAGAGGCGCCACATCATCACTTACTCGTACAAGCGATTCTTGGATCACGGCAAAAATCAAAACGGAAATGCTAGCCACGAAAGATTTGGAATCCGGCACCATCAAAGTCGTCACTGAAAATGGCGCAGTGTATCTCATGGGTATTGTGAGCCGCGAGCAAGCCGATATGGCAGTTGATATTGCACGTAAAGTATCGGGCGTGCAAAAAGTCGTGAAGATTTTCAAATATACGAATTAATTTTTATTGTTAAATGTAGGGTGGATTAGCCCCGCACTTGTTGCGGGGCTAATCCACCCTACATTCAAACACAGGGACGTTCATGAAAATAGTAAAAAATATATTGCTATTCTCTCTTCTTGGGACCCTGTGTTCTTGCATGAATGCAGCAGTCACGAGCGCTCAAGCCGTTTATAACCGCCACGGCATTCAATCGAGTCTCAATGATCAATACATTATGATGAAAGCAGAACGAACGATTTATATTGATACGAATCGTTTCCAAAACACGAATGTCTCTGTTTCCAGTTTTAATGGGATTGTATTGATTGCTGGACAGGTACAAACCGCTGCTCAACGAATTGAAATCGAAAAAATCGTTAAAAAAATTCCAGGCGTCAAAGAAATTCACGATGTTGTGACTGTCTCTTCTCCTCCCTCCGCGCTCATACGCGTCAGCGATACTTGGATTACCACTAAAATCAAAACCAAATTGATTGCGATGAATGAGATCGATCCCAGCCAAATTAAAGTCATCACTGAAAATGGAGTGGTGTATTTGATGGGTATTGTTCCGCCAGAACAAGCGGATATTGCTGTGGATCTGGCAAGACAGACCGAAGGGGTGCAAAGTGTGGTGAAGGTGTTTTATTACATACACGTTAGCAAGGCTTAGCTTATCGGTGGATTACGACGCAAAAGACGCGTCTAATCCACCCCACAAATAACGCAGCGTAAATGTAGGGTGGATTAGACGCGTCTTTTGCGTCGTAATCCACCGAATAAAAAGCCAAACGACTTGCTTGTTACGAGTCATTGCTATAGAATTCCACGTCTTTAATTTTAAGTATTGCTCCAGCGGAGTAGGAGTCAGATGAGAACTTATAACGCAACAAATGAAACAACAAGTCATAACTGGTATCTTGTTGATGCAACAGACAAAACCCTTGGAAGACTGGCCAGTGAAATTGCAAGGCGCTTGCGCGGCAAACACAAGCCCATTTACACCCCGCACGTTGATACCGGCGACTTCATCGTGGTCATTAACGCGCAAAAAGTGAAAGTCACAGGAAATAAAAAGAAAGATAAAATTTATTATAGTCATTCGGGTTATCCGGGTGGTATTAAAGAAATCACGTTTGAAAAGCTCTTAGCTAAAAAGCCAGAGCGCGTGATTGAAATGGCAGTAAAAGGCATGTTGCCCAAGAATCCTCTGGGCCGGGCAATGTACCGAAAGCTAAAAGTCTATGCGAATGCTGAGCATCCGCATGCCGCTCAACAACCACAGCAACTTGATTTGGATACGGAATAATACTTATGGCAGAAAAACAATTCTATGGGACCGGTCGTCGTAAAACATCAACCGCTCGCGTGTATTTAAAACCTGGTAAAGGCGAAATTGTTGTTAACCAGCAAACGCTGGACAACTATTTTGGACGCAAAACGTCTCAAATGATTATCCGTCAGCCATTAGAAGTGACTCGTTTGCTGGGTCAGTTCGATGTCACGGTAAAAGTTGTCGGCGGCGGAATCAGTGGTCAGGCAGGCGCTGTTCGTCACGGAATCGCACGTGCATTGATGCAATACGAACGGGCTGCTGGCTTTGACACAAATGCAGAAGGTTCGATCCGTAAAATGCTGAGAAGTGCTGGTCACCTGACTCGTGATGCTCGTGAAGTCGAACGTAAAAAAGTGGGATTGAAAAAAGCTCGTAAAAACACACAATTCTCCAAGCGTTAATTTGTGTTTTCGTGGTTTATACCACTCTCTTCCATATTGCTTATAAATGTAGGGTGGATTAGACGCGCTTTTTGCGTCGTAATCCACCTTCCTAGCCGGTGGATTACGACGCAAAAAGCGCGTCTAATCCACCCTACATTTTCTTAGCTTAGTCACTTAAATCTGTGTTTTTTAGGAGTGAGTTATTATGGCTATCATCGCCAACAAACGATCGATCATGACTTTATATTCCAGCGCAGCGGACATATTCAGTCACCGCGTCCGTATTGTTTTGGCAGAAAAAGGCGTTTCTGCTGATATTGCCTGCATTGACTCCACTGAAAAGTTAGAAGACCTTCTCGAACTGAATCCTTCTGGAACGACTCCTACGCTAGTCGATCGTGATCTCGTGCTTTATGACGCAAATATCATCATCGAATATTTAGATGAACGCTTCCCTCACCCGCCACTGATGCCTGTTTATCCTGTCGCACGAGCAAAAACCCGACTCATGATTCATCACATTGATCATCAATGGGGTGACTTGATTCGAAAAATAGAAAAAGGAAAGGCAGCAGAAGCGCAGGCTGCAACTAAACAGTTACGTGAGTATGTTATCAAGCTTGTTCCCATATTGAATCACGCTAATTTCTTTCTCAATGAAGAATTTTCCTTGGTAGATTGTTGCTTAATGCCTATTTTATGGCGTTTGCCCTCATGGGGGATCACTTTGCCTCCCGAGGCAAAAATCATTTACAAATATGCACAGCGCATGTTTGCTCGAGAATCTTTTCAGGCCAGCTTGACGGAAACTGAACAGGAATTAAGAAAAATGGTTGATACAGAGGTCGTTTAGTCATGTTATCGAATAAGCCCTATCTGGTTCGTGCATTTTATGAATGGATTGTCGACAGCGCATGTACTCCCTACATTGTGATCAATGCAGCCTTCCCTCGTTGCAAAGTCCCGCAACAATTTGTTGAAAATAACGAAGTGACACTGAATGTGTCCCCTGAAGCCATTCGAGACTTTAAAATAACAAAAGACTATGTTGAGTTTCGAGCATCATTTTCCGGCGTCGTTCATATTGTTTCCGCTCCCATGAAAGCAGTCCTGGCTATTTATGCTTATGAAAACCAGCAGGGAATGTTTTTTGATTATGAAGAAGATGACAGTACCGAAGAAGAAACTACGACTGCATCTCAACCTGAAAGTCCGCAAAAAGCCTCGACTGAAAAAAAACACCCTTCGCACTTGCGATTAGTGGAATAATATTTTCTATAATTCAGCCCAACAACTGCCATCCTGAAAGCACTGTCATCCTGAGAGCGCTTTGTGCTCGAAGGATCTCCCTACTAGAACATGGAGATCCTTCGAGCACAAAGCGCTCTCAGGATGACAGTACTACCGTTACCATTTTTTTCGTAAAAATACTCGCAAAATTATCAAGATATGTTATTGTTGTGGTTGCATCATTTTGACTTTATTAAAGAGGAATCAACAATGGCTGCCAAAAAAACTTCTGCCAAATCTAAAGGGAAAGCAACAGTAAAGAAAAAACCAGCAAAAACTGCAGCGAAACCTGTAGTGAAAAAAATGACGATGCCAACGGTAAAAGATCCTTTGACCAAAGGCGCAATCGTTAAAGCACTCATGGATATGACTGTTTTATCCAAAAAAGAGGTAACAGCTGTTTTAGAAGGGTTAGGTACCTTGATTGACTTGCACGTTAGATCACGCGGACCAGGCAAATTTGTTATGCCAGGCTTACTGAAAATTTCCGTTGTGAAAAAACCAGCAACACCTGCTCGCAAAGGTAGAAATCCATTCACCGGCGAAGAAGTGATGTTCAAAGCCAAACCTGCTCGTAGAGTAGTAAAAATAAGAGCTCTTCGAAAGTTGAAGGATATGGCTCTTTAAATAAATATTGTTGTAACAGAGCCGCGACCATCAGGGAGCGGCCTCACAGTTCTCGAGCTCTTCATTCGATCTGGATCTGTGCCGCGCTCCCTGACGGTCGCGGCTTTGTTTTATCTCTCAGTTTATTTCGAAGAAAAAAGCTCATCACAATCGCCACACACAATAAAACCGCCGCCATCCGATACGTATGCAAATACCCCAAAAAATTCGATTGAATGCTCAACTCCCTTGTCAGCTGCGCAATCGCACGCGGATCATTCAAAGTCAGATGTTGTGCATCCAGCCAATGCTGCACGTTAAGATGTGTTTTCTGAATATAACTGCCCAATCGATTCCAATTCGATTGCGTATCACGACTCAAATAAGTGATCAACAGTGAAACTCCCATCGCATTGCCAATGCTACGCCCAAAACTGAATAATCCGGACGCTTCTGCGTAAGAATGTTTTGGCAATGTCGAATAAACCAGTGTGCTCAACGGCATAAAAAACGCGCCAATCCCAAATCCCTGAATAAAACCAATCAACGTAATGTATTGGATGCCCGTCTCTAAACTCAACTGACTCATCAACCAAAGGGTATACAAACAAACGCTCAATCCACCAACAATCAATACGCGCGGATCCATTTTTTTCGATAACAACCGGGATGCCAACGCCATCATCATTCCACTGGCCACACCGCGAGGCGCCATCGTCAAACCACTCAAATCGGATGTATATCCAAATAAAGTTTGTAACATTTGCGGCATAATCATGATGCTGCTAAAAAATGCCATCGAAAAAAAAGTGATTACCAACGTTCCCAGCACAAAATTTCGATCTTTAAATAATTCCATATTAATAATGGGATTTTTATTTTTCATACTGTGAAAAATAAATAAAATAAAGAAAACAACAAATAAGAAAAACAATCCACAAATCGATACGGAAGAAAACCAATCATCGACCTGACCTCGATCAAGAAATAATTGTAATGCGCCGACCGTCACCAACATCAATATCATTCCAATCCAATCGATCGCCAGTTTTTTAATGGGCGATTCTTGAATGAACGTGACGACAAGAAAAAAATCAATAATACACACGGGAACATTAATATAAAAAATCCAACGCCAATTTAAAGTATCAGTAATATAACCGCCTAACGTAGGGCCCATAATAGGCGCGGCCATCACACCGATTCCCCATATGGCCATCACTTTAGATTGTTCTTCGGGCGGAAACGTTTGACGCAAAATGAATTGAGAAAGTGGTACAAGCGAGGCGCCGAATAATCCTTGAAAAAGACGAAACACGACCATTTGAGTTAAATTCATCGACAACCCACATAACGCAGAAGCCAATAAAAATCCCACAATATTAATCAACAGCAATCGTTTGCAGCCCAACCGGTTTACTAAAAAACCCGTCAGCGGCATCAGCATACCTGCTGCAACAATGTAAGAAGTTAATACCCAACTGATTTGATCACGATCCGCTCCGAGAGATCCCATCATATGCGGCAGAGAGACTGTCACAATAGTCGTGTCTAAAATTTCCATGACGGTAGACAGCATCACGGCGGCGATGATGTACCATCGGTATGGAATGGTGTTTTCTGAAGTAGCGATCCTGTTCATATTTCTCTGATGTCGTTATAAAACAAAAAACGCTTAGTAGGCCTTCCTCCTGCGGAGGCCAGGGTATGACACATCTTTGATAACCGTTCATCAACCTTCATCTGTGCGTCATCCCGCGACGCTCCTTAAGCGGGATGACGCACGAATTAAAGTCAATTTAAAAACCACGATCGCGTTTATGCCTTGGAAGTATCAATCGTCACCGTCGCTGTCGATCCTGCTCTTAGCGGCAAAGCACGATCCTGATCCTGAATTAAAATTTTAACGGGAAAACGCTGAGTCACCTTGACCCAATTACCGCTCGCATTTTCAGGCGGCATCAATGAAAAAACAGATCCACTCGCTGAACTGACTGCATCGACCACACCGTGAAAAGTATGATGCGGAAACATATCCAGCACGATTTTAACTCGCTGACCGGGTTGAATGTGCGCAACTTGTGTTTCTTTAAAATTAGCATCAATCCAAAAATCATTTTGAATGACAATCATAAATAAAGTGGTATCAGCAACGACATTATTCCCAGGGCGTAATAAAAATTCCGTCACAATCCCTGCGCTGGGCGCGGTAATGTGAGTATGTTCCAAATCTAATTTTGCTCTTGCTAACTCGGCTTGAGCAGATGCCAACCCTGCTCTTCCACTATCGAGTTGCGATTGCGCTTGATCACCCGCTGCTTTTGAAGCTTGCTCGAGTTGAACCAGACGCAAAATACGAACTGCATTTTGTTGCGCTAAAATCAGAGCGGCTTGTTGTGCAACGACATTCGCTTGTGCTTTATCCACTGCGATTTGAAAAGAAAGAGGATCTATCGTAAAAAGCAATTGATCTTTTTGCACGACTTCATGATCTTTCACAAAAATATTTGCGACAGGTCCTGTCACTTGAGCTGCGATATTGATGGTTCCTGCTTGAACGTAGGCATCGTCGGTACTCGGATGATGATCGAGATAACGCATCACGCCGTATATCACGAGGATCACCGCTAAACCTATTCCACTCCATGAACGTATTTTTTTTGTAGAGAATTGAAAATTAATCACAGCAACTTTTTACCTCCTACCCTTGTTCCTCTTCCTCTACAAAAAACGTGGAGGAAGGGGAGCATTCTAGTCAAACTTCGTCTATGAGTCACCCTTCTTCATCGATGCGTCACCCTCACTGCCAGCTCACTGTCATGCCAGCATGCTTTTAGCTGGCATCCAGTGACTTAAAGACACTGGATGCCAGCTAAAAGCATGCTGGCATGACATGGAAATTTTTGAACCTCTTAACTTAATGGCAGTGTGGGTCACCCTTTCCTCCATGTTTTTTATGGAGGAAAGGGCTGGGGTAAGGAGGTAAAAAAATGCTTTTCTTCCTTTGTTGTTTTATAACTTTCGCAAATGTATCATGAACGACCATTTTATAAATGAGCCTCCCATGAATTTTAAACGCTCCATTACTCCCTTAGGATTATTGCTTGCAGGCATCAGCAGCGTCATTGGCTCAGGCTGGTTATTCGGCCCTCTGTATGCTGCCCAAATTGCAGGACCCGCTGCGGTCATTTCTTGGGTGCTGGGTGGCATCCTCATGATTATTATTGCTTTAACCTTCGCGGAACTCGGCAGCACCTTCCCTGTCGCAGGCGGTATGATTCAATTTGCTCAATATAGCCATGGCCCTCTCGTGAGCTTCATGATTGGCTGGATGGTCTGGATATCGAGCGTGGCTGTTGCTCCCGTCGAGACACTTGGGCTAGTTCAATACGCTGCAAATTATATTCCGGGATTGGTCACCACGGTACAAGGCACTCACGTACTAACTCATTCGGGCATCCTGGTTTCTGCCGGAGTCATGTTAATCATGTGTATTCTCAACTATTACGGCGCACAATTTTTTAGTCGTTCGAATAGTGTGATCACGGCGATCAAATTAATTGTCCCACTCGCTACTATTTTCCTACTCATTTTTTCTGATTTTCACAGCACTAATTTTCACACAGCCGCCGCGGGTGGTTTTTCACCTTACGGATTACACGGCATTCTGGCTGCACTTCCCTTGGGCGGTGTAATTTATTCTTTTATCGGTTCCAATACCGTTTTACAACTTGCCGGTGAAACAAAAAATCCGCAACGCAGCATTCCGCTTGCATTGATTGGCTCCATGATTTTTTGCACTATCTTGTATGCGTTGCTGCAAATTGCGTTTGTCGGTGCTATTTCTCCCGACACATTTGCTGCTGGGTGGAATAAATTACACTACGCAGGCGATAATGGGCCCTTCGTGGGAATCATGACAGTGTTAGGATTGGGTTGGTTTGTGATGATTGTCTATGCCGATGCGATTATCTCGCCATTCGGTACCGGTTTTGTTTTTACTGCATCAACAGCGCGTGTCAGTTATGGGCTCAGTGAAATCGGATTTTTTCCCGCACAATTAAAAAAACTCACATCAAAGGGTGTTCCACTGCGAAGTATTTTCCTCAATTTTTTCGTGGGACTTTTATTGTTTCTGCCTTTTCCCGGTTGGCAAAAATTAGTGAGTTTTATTATTTCTTGTTTCATCGTGTCGTATATCATTGGACCGATTTCGTTAATTGCATTACGCAAAACAAAACCAAACGAACATAGACCATTTACCCTGCCCTACGCGCCTTTATTAGCGCTATTAGCATTTTATATTTGTAATTTATTGATTTTCTGGACCGGTTGGCACACCGTTTCTCGCATGATGATTGCACTCAGTGTGGGATTTTTATTTTTTGGGCTGTACTGTATCCGTGAAAAAAATGTCTGGCAAACGCAATTACGCACGTCATGGTGGATTTTTCCCTATTTTATCGCACTGGCTGGAATTTCTTATTTAGGCACGTTTGGTGATGGGATCAATGTCATTTCATTTGGAATGGATTTTGTTGTGATAGGAATACTCACTGTCGCGATTTATTATTTGGCATTATTTTTAAGAGACAAAAGCAAAATGTGATTGGTGGATTACGGCAAAAAACGCTTAATCCACTCTACATTTTCCATGGTTCGTAGGGTGGATTAGGTGCGTTTTTTGCACCGTAATCCACCAAAACGGATAGAACCATATTGCAACTATTCTCTTTCACTCATTCCTATGACAGTAACAGGTTCCATTGAGCCCCAATTTTTTTCATAGATTCCTTTTTCAACCCAATAATTAAATGAGCTATGTTTCCAATCTCCTGGTGATGTTACCAACCCATGTTTTACAGGATTATAGTGAATATAATCCATATGCTTTTCCCAATCATTTTCATCACGAATGGTATGCTCCCAAAATCGACGCTGCCAAACTTCTTTCTCTTTGCGCTGATTGATGGATGTTTTTATTTCCATCGAAAAATATCGTTTGATCAAACGCCAACGTGTTGAAAAATCTTTATCGTTTTCTGGCAGCTTCCATAGACAATGCAAATGATCCGGTAAAATGACAATCGCATTTAGAGAAAATGGATATTTTTTCTTAACCTTATTCATTGCGGTTTTAAACTGTTTCACACTTTCAGGATTAGCAAAAAGAGGACGTCGACGATCAGTAACCAAAGTAAAAAAATAATTTCCGCCGGGTTGATAACATCTTCTATATTGACTCATGTTTTTATCCTTAGGAAATTAATCATTCGGTGGATTACGGTGCAAAAAACGCACCTAATCCACCCTACGACCACGAAATAGTTTTGGTGGATTACGGTGCAAAAAGCGCACCTAATCCACCCTACGAACCATGGAAAATGTAGGGTGGATTAGGTGCGTTTTTTGCACCGTAATCCACCAAAACGGATAGAACCATTACGAACCACGGAAAATGTAGGGTGGATTAGGCGCTTTTTGCCGTAATCCACCAGATTATTTACGACTGAGCGCCTTCATACTGAAAATCACACTCATGCAACTGAACTATCTTAGTTTTCTTGATCCACTTGTATCCCAACCACAATCCGATAAATACAGGAAGACCAATGTATGAAACAACCACTCCATACCAATTAATATGATCTGCCATTAACGCTTGATAATTTTGGCCCGCAATCACAATTAAACAAAGCGCAAATGCGAGTAAAGGTGCATAAGGATATCCTTTTGCAACATAGGGCAATTCTTTCATATCTCGCCCTTGCTTGACGTAAGCTTTACGAAAACGATAGTGACTGATTGCAATTCCCAACCACGCAATAAATCCACTTAAACTCGATGCATTCAGCAACCAAAAATAAACTGTGCCATTCCCAAAAAACGAAGATAAAAAAGCCAAGAGCGCAACCAATGTCGTTGCAATAAGCGCATACATCGGCACGCCGCGACGATTTACTTTTGCAAAAATCGCTGGCACATGACCCTCTTTTGCCAAATACCATAACATCCGCGTCGAAGCATACATCCCTGAATTACCCGCAGATAAAATCGCCGTCAAAATCACTGCATTCATGAGCGATGCTGCAAAGGTAATCCCCAAATGTTTAAAAACTAATGTGAAAGGACTGACTTGGATATCCGAACTCGCCAATTGATCTGCCGTATACGGAATCAAAAGACTGATCACTAAAATCGATAACATGAAAAATAATAAAATGCGCCAAAAGACTTGTTTGACGGCCTTGGGAATCGTTTTGTGCGGTTCGTGACTTTCACCGGCCGCAACGCCGATTAATTCAGTCCCCTGAAACGAAAATCCTGCGACGATGAATGCACCAAACACAGCTAACCATCCGCCATGAAAAGGGCCTTCTCCCACATTCCAATTTTTGAAACCGATAGACTCGTGATTAATCATTCCGGCAATCATGCCGGAACCTGCCAGAATAAAAACTAAAATCGCAGCGATTTTGATGCAGGAAAACCAATATTCTGCTTCACCAAAACCGCGCGCAGAGAATGCGTTAAAACTAAAAAAGACGGCGAGGAATAATCCACTCCATACAAAATTCGGGCTGTGCGGAAACCAAAAATGCATGACGAGTGTCGCTGCTGCGACTTCGGAAGCCACTGTGATCGCCCAGTTGTACCAATAATTCCATCCCAGGGCGTAACCGAGTGCGGGATCGACGAATCGGGATGCATAAACATAAAAAGATCCGGTACTGGGCATGTAAGCGGCCATTTCGCCCAGACTCGTCATCAAAAAATACACCATGATGCCGGTAATGAAATAAGCCAGTAACGTGCCGCCAGGCCCAGCCGTGTGAACAGCGCTACCGCTCGCTAAAAAAATCCCGGTGCCAATCGAGCCGCCGATGGCAATCATATTGAGCAACCGTGCATTCAATTTGCGATGCAAGTTGGGTTGCGTTGTTGTTTTATTTTCTGTCCCAGACACTCTGACTTCTCCTAAAAACAAATCGTGGGAATCATGCTAAGTGATCAGCCCCACTGAGTAAATAATAATTATCCCGATACCAGACCAGTCTTAGTTGCATGAAAAGAAGGCCCTGAAACAACAGGCACAACAGAAGTAGAAGGTCGGGGCTGTGCTGCTTTGAAGAACTTCAGCGAAAAATGATGGAGATTTCGATCTTGGCAGCCTTTTTTTGCTAACAAACCACCTTGGACAACAGCATCAATACCACACATCGCTGTAAAGCTCATGCCGCTAATCGCGGCCCATGTCGCTGTGTTCCCCGCTGCAGTGGCAACCGTTGCAGTAGAACCCGTTTTGCCGAAAGCACACGCAATACCGCTGCTCACATTCATGAACTTAATGCCTGCTTTCATGCTAACCAACCATCCGAGTACAGCACTCACCGCAGCAGCAAAAGGTATAGCATATAAAGCAAGCCCGATATTTTCTTTTATACGTTGATTACGAGTGAGCCGGGTGTCTTTAGAAAACTCCATAATCTCGATAATCTCTTTATCAGAAACTTTAGCAGCAGAAGAATATACACGAGCTGCAAAATACACACCTGCTAACACAAGTGCTTCAATATTGAATTTTGCCAACGCCATCCCAAAAGGCAGCAACACTACACCCGCACCTGTGGCAATCGAAGCCACTGCAACGGCGAGTAATGCAACTCCAAAGAATGCGAGAGCAATGCCCCCGAGTATTCCTCCCCAAGCGTACTGAGAAATTTCCTCAGCCAATGCTTCGCCACGCTGAATAATCTCACCTACTTTAGAAGCTGTTGGATGCTGTGCGATGAATAATTTGATGTAGATTTGTTCTGCCAACGCGATTTTTTGGGAATCAGGGAGGCTAAATCTTTGGTCATATAACTCATTCCCCCATAGCCACAAATGATGCCATAAATGGGTAGTAAGAGGTGCCTTGGGATCCAGCGGTAAGTTTTGAATGGAGGAATTTTCTGCAATCGCATTTGTCAACTTCGCACTAAGCTCACCAAATGCCTGTTGAAAAGTGGTTTCGTGATCTCCCTCATTTTTTGCTTCCAGCTGATCTCTTGTTGGTGGGTCACTTCGCATTGTTTTGTACTCGTTTTACCTCGTGGGTCCCAGGGAAAAAGTCGACGCTGGTCGTGATGATTTCTCTTGAAAACCTTCTGCTGTATTAAAAAAACGACATGCCGCATGAGAAAGCGATCTGTCTGTTCGTATCGTATTGAGTTCTCTCCCGATGGCAGAGACACCATGAATAAAAGCACTGATGCCGGCAACCAGTGCTGTTGAGTTGACATACCCTCCCAACCAAGCAGCCGGATTGAACACAGAATGAGTGTTGGCAGCAACCGTCCACTGAGAAACAGGACTGCCAGAAAGAGAAGCAATGCCGCTGCTCAGTGTGAAAGAAGGCAGGGTTTTAAACGGACTCAGAAAAGCAATCGTCCCTACGAAAGAACACAAAACAGGAATAGCCGACAGAGCAGGAACCTTCGGATCAGTTCGCTCACTAAACAAACGGAAGAACTGTGAGAGAAACGGCAAAAAACCCGGCCAACCCCGTGCATCATCAGAAGAGCCCTTGTTCGCCGCACCTTCCAGTTTTGTAATGATCTGATTGCGAAACACCAGGTATGCCACACCCAGTAAAGTCGCTTCTAAATTAAATTTTGCAACGGTTGCGAAAAAAGGCAATAACACTAGACCATAACCTGTCATCACAGAACACACCGCAGCAGTCACTGCAGCCACTGCAAATACAGCAAGAGCAATACCCGCTGCCACTTTCCAGGCTTTCCATTGAGATATGTTGCGAGCCAGATTTTCCCCATGCGGAATAAGGTATCGCGTCACAACAGGATTGCCTGGATCTTGCGCTACCATCAGCATCGTATAAATTTCATCGGTGAGTGCGATCTTTTGTGAATCCAGAATAGTGTTATTGTTTATTTTGTTTTCTAATATTTTCTTCCAAAGATTTAACTCTCTCCACACCCGTATGGCATGCAAACGGTCAGCAGGCCCTTGACCTTCTTGATAGCTTTCTCGAAAAATAGCACCGTTATAGGTTTGGTTTGCTTGAGCAATAGCTTTTTCCAGCGTCCCGTATGCGATCTGAAAAGTCAATTTATGATCTCTGTGGTTCTCTGTACTAAGTACATCATGAATAGCAGTATCTACGTCGGTTTTTGACGCATCATCAAGTGATTCCGGCACAGAAATTACTTGCGCAACGAATAGACTATACGCCTCATCATTAAGTCTTCTTACATTTTCTATGAGACGATCATTTGCCACTGGAGACCTCAACTCGAATGCTTAAAGATGGAATTATATATCTTTTTTGCTTAAGGAATTCTTAACACGAGGTTATAAAACAACCGTATTGGTCTTTTGCAGGTGATTTTTGATAACAGCCGCATTATCGACTGGAACGAGCAAGGCATACGCCCCGTCTTTTGATTTGGGAGGAGTTTTATCGTGACTGTAATCCGGATTTAATACACGCAATGTATCCGCACTGACGCCAGAAACATTTGCAAGTTTAGGTAAATTAACCGGTTTCGTCACTTTGATTTGTGTGAAATAAGGCTTGTTGGTAATCGATGGTAATTGCACGCCGTATTTTTTTGGATTTTCAATGATCGCCGCAACTGCTAACAATCTGGGAACATAACATCGCGTTTCATGCGATAATGGCAAATCCCAAAAATCATGTGAGCCTGTTTTTTTCACAGCAGAGGCAATGCGCCCCTGGCCGCAATTGTAGGCTGCAATCGCCAGATACCAATCGCCTTTAAAATCGTTACCGAGATCTTTGAAATAAGCGAGCGCGGCATTGGTTGAGCTCACGACATTTTTACGACCGTCGTAGCCCGACTTTACTTTCACGCCCAATTCACTTGCCGTGACCGACATCAATTGCCACAAACCTGTCGCACCTTTGACAGAGTGGTCATTGGGATTGAATTCGCTTTCAATCACAGGGATGAGCGCAATCTCACCCGGCAAGCCTTTTTCTTTGGCTTTTTCGTGAATGAAATAAATGTACGGAGCAGCGGCTTGCAAAATTTGATATAGCTTTTTTTGATCGGCGAGCAATTCACGAATTTCAGCTTGTACTTGAGCGTTTTGTGTTTTGTGATCTAATTGAAACTGATGACTGATACTGCTCCAGATACTGTTACTATTATCTGATTCAATCATTTCACTGACATCAGTATTCGCAAAAGTAGATGCTGTAATATCGAGATGATTACTGCGTAAAACTAAAAAAAGACTGCAACTCACTACCACGCAAATTAATGTTTTTTGGAAGTTATTAATTAATTGCATCCGGTGAGTATACAGAACAGAGATGTATTTTCAACCTATTTTTTTATTCCTTCCTAACTGGTTGATTTTTTAAACATTACGATGTGTATTTTTATATGATACTTCAGATAAATTCTTTATTTTTATTTGCTGACAAAACTGCTCCTGCGATCGATGCGCACATCCTTGTGCGCAACGGTCTGCAAATAAAATCAAAGAACTTATCTGAAACACTCTATTTATTTTTCGGATAAATTTTTATTTTTAAAATTTTTGTACCTTTCATGGATTCAATGATTGCAGTGAAATCATCGAACTCAATTTTATCACCGACTTTCGGTAACGTTCCTAATTGATGCAGAATGAGTCCATACAATGTTGTCACATCTTCTTCTGTAAAAATATCAATATCAAGTGCTCGTTCCACTGCATAAATAGAGCTGTTTCCATTCATAATGAATCCACCGTCTTTTGTTGAAATCCAATCATCTTTCGTGCGATGAAATTCATCTTTAATCCGTCCAACCAGAATATGTAATAAATTATCGAGTGTAATAAAACCCACTGGTTTTTCTGGGCCCCGATAAATAATCGCAAAATGCGGCATACCTTCTTGAAATTTTCGCAACAAATGCAACGCAGATGAATGATGTGAAATTTTCACTAAGGGACGAATTAAATTTTCCAGAGAGAGAATATTTTTTTCTTGATACAAGGCATTCAACAAATCTTTCACGTGCAAAATACCTAAAAATATTTTTTGATCTTGATCCATCACAGGATAACGCGTGTAACGTTTTTCCAAAATAATTTTAAACATTTCTGGAATAGGCATATCTACTTTTAATGCAATCATTTCATCAATCGGTCGCATGACATCTGTGACTTTCAGATCGGCAAAATCAAGCGTATGTTCGATGATTTCCGTTTCTTCTTTTGTGAGTTCTCCGTGCAAATGACTCGCACTTAAAATCAATTTTATTTCATCCGTTGAATAAAAAGATTCTCCCTTATGCGATTTATCGAGATGTATTAATTTTAATAAAAAATTAGAACAGCTATTTAACACCCAAATTGCGGGATACATCACCCAATAAAATCCATACAATGGCACCGCTGTCCAGACAGATACTTTTTCTGATTGACGGATTGCGAGCGATTTTGGCATGAGTTCGCCGACGACAATGTGTAGAAATGACAATAATGAAAACGCGATGAAAAAAGAAATAAATTCTATCCAGTGTGGCGATGCAATGCCCAGATAATAAAAAATGGGTGAAAGCAGCCTGGAAAAAGCAGGTTCTCCGATCCAGCCTAATCCCAGTGAAGTGAGCGTGATGCCCAATTGGCAGGCGGATAAATAGGCATCGAGATTTTTGTGAATGGAAAATAAAATTTTTCCGCGTAATCCGTATAATTCAGCGATTTCTGCGACTCGGGTATGGCGAAGTTTCACCATCCCAAATTCCGCAGCAACGAAAAATGCATTGAGTAAAACTAAAAGAAATGCGGCGATGACTAACAAAAAACTCAGCATGATTTATTTCCGAATAAGTAGGGTGGATTAGGTGCGTTTTTTGCACCGTAATCCACCAAATAAAACGCTTTTTGTGTTGGGTGGATTACGGTGCAAAAAACGCACCTAATCCACCCTACATTTTCCTTATGCCGTTACATCATTGATAAGGTAAAACTATCACTTTTGTTCCAACTTGCGCAAAATGATACCTCATCCATTCCGCATCAGGAATGCGCATGCGCACACAACCATGGCTAACATTATCTTCAATGACAATATTGTCAGGTGATCCATGCAGCGCTTCGCCATTATTAAAATACATGCAATATGGCATCAAGCCATTTTGATATTTTCTCGAGATACAGGTTTCATCGCCCAACCCTGTGATATGGAATGTTCCCATACCGGTGTAACACGTCTCCTTATCGGCATCGGGAGGACATTTGGCTCCGCCAGCCGTTGCAATCCCTGCACGGATTAATTCACCATCTGCGCCATAGGCCCCCCACGCATGTGCGTTAGGATCGACCAATACTGTTTTCTTTCCTCCCGTATCTAAAAATTTGGGCAGACGAGAAGAATAATCTACGTCAAACCGATTGCCCGCATATCGTGTGGGTGAAGAGCCGTCATTGGATTGTAACTGACTAGCACAGCCAGCGAGGAAAAGTAAAAATGAACAGGTAACTAGGCTTCTTAGGTAAAGTAAATGTTTCATAGGAGTGGGTCCTCGAGTCATTTGCTTATAAAATAAATTATACGCCCTCTTGAATGATCTTTTTTTGATCTCTATAATATGGATCCGCTCAATAGATACTCATTACGTGATGGATATCGAGCACTTCATTGGAAACAGTCACTCATTAAGGAAATACGAAATCATGCGCGCCACCCCCACCTACCCTTACATTCAGCGAGATGTCGAACTCAAACGCTACAATACATTTGGCATCGATGCGATGTCTCGCTACCTGACAACCGTTCAACATCGCTTCCAACTGAAAGCCGTTTTAGAGAACCCTATGGTCGAAGGGGTGCCCAAAATAATCATTGGTGAAGGCAGTAATATTTTATTCACCAAAAAAAATTATGACGAAATCGTTATTCGAATTGACGTCGAAGGGATTGAGCCCATTTTCGAAACAGAGAACCATATCTGGCTCAATGTGGGGGGCGGGGTCAACTGGCATGATTTCGTTCTTCACTGCATCAAGAAAGGGTACGGTGGTGTTGAAAATCTTTCTCTCATCCCTGGCAGTGTGGGCGCTGCACCTGTCCAAAATATTGGGGCCTATGGCGTTGAGTTGAAAGATATTCTTTATAATCTCGAAGCCATGGATTTGAGTACAGGGGAAACCCGGACGTTCAAACGCGATGAATGTAAATTCGGTTATCGTGACAGCATTTTTAAAAATGAATACAAAGATCAGTATGCCATTTTGTATGTTGTGTTTGTGTTAGAAAAAATACCGACCCGATTTAAGATTGAATACGGCGCTATTCGGGAAACATTGGAATCCATGCAAGTCAAAGAACTCAGCGTTCGAGCAATCAGTGACGCAGTCATTCAAATTCGTGAAAGTAAATTACCCGATCCCAGGGATATCGGAAATGCAGGGAGTTTTTTTAAAAACCCAGTAGTCTCTTCATCTCATTTTGCTGACCTTAAAAAAGATTTTGCAGAGATGCCTTCTTTTCCCGTGGAAAAATCAGACACTGTGAAAATTCCTGCAGCATGGTTAATTGAACAGTGTGGCTGGAAAGGAAAGCGTGTGGGTGATATTGGCGTTTATGAAAAACAACCGCTTGTTTTAGTGAACTATGAGGCGGGTGAAGGCGCCGCTGTTCTCGAATTGGCACAGCAAATCCAAGAGTCTGTGCGGGAAAAATTTAATATTGAGTTGGTGCCGGAAGTCAGAGTTTATTGATTGGCCTGCCAACCCTTCTATCATGGCCTGTCCGTAAAGTTTTACTTGCTGTTTAGCACGGCCTGTCACCCCGCAAAATTTTTGCCCACAGTTCTAGATAAGAAAGTAGGCATATCGCAAAAATTTGTGCGGGGTGACAGGCCGTGCTAAACAGCAAGTAAAACTTTACGGACAGGCCGTGCTAAAAAGCTAGCGATCACTTCGGCTGCAACAAAACTTTTATCTGCTCGGGATTATACAAATCTTTATTTTCCAGAATTTCCTGATACCGTTCGGGCGCCTGAGCAAGGATGAGCGAATCCATCTTTTCTGCCGCACCTCTCAACGCATTCCCAGAAACCGAAGCAGGCATGTTTCCTGCAAAAAGATGCGTGAGGATGATAATGAATATTAAAACAAGCACAAATCCACGCATTGCTCCTAACGTTGCGCCTAATTTACGGTTGATCACCGACATCGATAAACCCATCACTTCGATCACACCCGTGTACGCAAGGACCGCTTCACACACACTGAATGCGCCCGTAAAACAAATCAGTAAACTGACACAGTACCCGAGCTGAAGCAGCATGGCTTCTGTTAAGGGCGGCATATTAATTGATCGCATGAAGTTTTGAACCATGGGTGACGTAATGACATTGGTAATGAGCGGAGACTTATTCACAAATTCAGTGAGAGGGATCGTAAATTTGAGAGTGATCACTAACGCTGCGCATAATCCAATAGCTGATATGGTTTCTCTCACTCCTCCGCGAGACATGCCGAGAAGTGTGTTGACCAAAAAAATTAGAAAAATAAAAAAATCTAGGCCTGTCCAAGCGCTCATGCGAGTACTCCGTCAAAATTAATTCAATTTTGGAAACGAATTCCGGATAAGCTCAGCACCAAGATTCTGTCATGCCAGCATGCTTTTAGCTGGCATCCAGCGACTTGTATGGCACTGGATGCCAGCTAAAAGCATGCGGGCATGACAGAGCTCCTATCCCGAGTTCGCGTTTGGAAAGTATATGGGAAATCAAACGAAGGTTCAAAGCAGATATGGTGTTAAATGTGGTGTCATCCCTCGAGCAAAAAAGGCTCTCGGGATGACATCGTAGGAGAGTGTTACTTTTTAGCTTTGCGTTTCGCTGGCTTTCTTTTTGCTTTTGTTTTTGCTGTTGTTTTTTTCACAGCTTTTTTAGCCTTTGTTTTGCGAACGGTCTTCTTCTTCGCAGCTGGTTTTCTCTTAACAGTTGTTTTCTTCGCTTTGGATTTCACTTTCTTTTTAGCTGGCATATTTACTTCTCCTGATGGTTAATGGTTTAAACCCAACTTTCCAACACGATGAACAAAATAAATATGACTCAATTATAACTACTTTATGAATAAATTCACTTTATACAATTAGCAAATGTTACTAGGGTTATTCCTAGTAACCGTAGGGTGGATTAGACGCGCTTTTTGCGTCGTAATCCACCAATGTATTACAAAATTCGGTGGATTACGGCGCAAAAAGCGCGTCTAATCCACCCTACACTTCAACCCCATCGCTTTCATAAGCGAATCAATCTGCGGTGGAACATGATGAAAGTGAATTTTTTTATGCGACTGTTCTGCATATTTCATCCACTCAACGAGAAGTGCAAGACCTGCACTGTTTGAAGAAGTTATTTTTTCCAGATCAAACTGCAATTCCTGGGAAGCTGAAAGCAATGGCAAACTCTGCTTCCACAACATCGGAACTGTCAAAAAATTCAAGTCGCCCGATACCATCAGGCGACCTTCTTGGCTCAAAATAATAGCCGAATGTGTCATGCGTGCTTATCTTCTATTGTGTTGCTTCAGCGTAGCAATCAAACCTTCCATGTTCCCTTTCGCTAACTGATCTGAAAATTGGGAGCGAAAACTTTGCAACATGCTCACGCCTTCAACTGTCATATCGTATAAGCGCCACCCCGATCCTCTCGAGATTAAACTGTAATTAACAGAAATCGAAGGACCATCCGAACGAATAATTTTACTATTCACTTTCACAGTCGACTTGCCTTGATAACCGCCGCGCACTGGGAAAAATTGGATTGTTTGATCTTTATATTCTGCCAGAGCAGAAGCATATGTCCTCACCAACAATGTCGTAAATTCACGCTCGAATTCTGCACGTTGGCCGGGGGTCGCATTATTCCAAGTTTGTGGAGGCAGCACTCGTCGAGACATTTCATCCAAATCAGCATGCGGTACGATAATTCGATTCGCTAGCGAATAAACCAGCGACGGATTTTCTTTCAATGTGGTTTTGTTTGCCTTCAAGCTCGCGATCATCTGGTCCGCGATCGATTGCAATATGCTAACCGGATCCTCTGCTGCTTGCGCTGTTATTGGTAATATCATCAACGCCATACAGATCATCATTAACCCAGAAAAAACGGATAAAAAAGTTTTTTTCATTTGTCATTCTCCCTTAGAAATCGATTTCTTTTTTTCAACTGATTTGTCATTACTGTTTGTTGCACTCGAGTCAGAGCTATTATTACCAATCTTAAATAAAAACTGTCCAATTAATTTTTCCAAAATCATGGCGGCATTGGTATCTTCAATGTCACTGCCATTCTTGAGGAATGTTTTACTGTACATCGGTGATATTTCAATATAGTTATCGCCCAGCAAACCCGCTGTTAAAATCGCTGCGGATGAATCATCCGGAATATCCTTCATATTCGAATGGATATGTAACGTCACAACGGCTTTGTAAGTCGTCGGATCCAACTGGATCGCACTCACTTCACCAATCGTGACACCACTGATTTTAACAGCCGCCCTGACTTTCAATTGACCGATATCATCAAATGAAGCCGTGACATTATAGCCTTCTGTTTTAAAAAAACTGGTCAGGCCACTTACTTTAAATGCCAGTACCAGTAATGCGCCAATCGCCGCCAGTAAAAATAATCCCACACTTGTTTCAATAGTCCGCTGCGATAACATCACCACCCTCCTATCATCATCGCGGTTAATACAAAGTCCAATCCCAAAATAGCCAATGAAGAATAAACGACTGTACGCGTTGTTGCACTCGCTATTCCCGCCGAAGTCGGTTCTGCAAAATATCCTTGATAAACCGAAATCCAAGCAATCACAAAACCAAACACAGTGCTCTTGATAATGCCATTCATTACATCCAAATGAAAATCAACAGACGATTGCATGTTTGACCAAAACACACCGGCATCCAATCCTAACCATTTTACTCCGACTAAATAAGCTCCATAAATCGCCGTCACATTAAAAATCATTGTGAGTAAAGGCATCGAAATAAAACCGCCCCACAATCGCGGTGAAATCACACGATGTATTGGATTCACCGCCATCATTTCCATACTGGATAATTGTTCTGTCGCTTTCATCAAACCAATTTCAGCAGTAACCGCTGAACCCGCGCGCCCTGCAAACAATAATGCTGTGACTACAGGCCCTAATTCTCTTGCCACACTCAATGCCACTAAAGGACCCAACTCTGCAGAAGCACCAAACTTCGCTAACGTATGATATCCCTGCAATGCAACGACCATACCGATAAACAAACTCGATACGATAATAATAATCAGTGATAAAACTCCTTCAGCATAAATTTGCTGTAAAACCAGCGGAAAACCTTTACGAAATTGAGGAAAACGAAAAATCACCTGCCATAAAAGTTGACCCGCTTTGCCGTAATCACGGATCACTTCCAGACTGAAACGACCCAACAATGCGATTCGATCGATCATGATTTAGGAGCCCTCATTAAGTCCTGCTCCCATGAAACCGCTGGAAAATGAAAAGGGACAGGACCATCTGGCAATCCTTGTAAAAATTGCTGCACGTGATTTGATTGATCTTGTTTAATGTCAGAAGCGGTTCCCTTCCCAATCAATTTTCCATCTGCAATAACGTACACATAATCTGCAATGCTCAGCGTTTCTTGCACATCATGCGACACAATAATACTCGTCAAACCTAACAGATCATTGACGGTGCGAATGAGTTTAATCAGCACGCCCATTGAAATCGGATCCTGACCCGACAACGGTTCATCGTACATGATGAGCGCGGGATCTAACGCAATCGCTCGAGCCAGTGCGACACGCCTTGCCATCCCGCCCGATAATTCACTCGGCATTAAATCTCTTGCGCCGCGTAATCCGACCATTTGCAATTTCATCAACACAAGCGTTCGAATCATGGCTTCGGATAATTGCGTATGTTCACGCAAAGGAAAGGCAACATTTTCAAAAACCGTTAAGTGCGTAAATAAACCACCGCTCTGAAATAACATGCCCATTTTTTTACGCAAGGTGTACAACTTAGAGGGAGATAACTGATGAATATTCTGGTCCGCCACTTTCACCTGACCCGCCATTGGTCGTAATTGACCGCCGATCAAGCGAAGCAGTGTTGTCTTGCCTGTTCCACTCGGTCCCATGATCGCAATAACTTTGCCGCGTGGAATCACCAAGTCGACGCCATCGAATATGGGCCGCCCATTGCGTTGAAAATGCAGATTGGTGATTTCGACCAGATTATCACCCATGGATTACTTCGATAGCTCGGCGGAGGAAGGCGGTGCAAGAGGCACGATGACCCAAAATATCAAATACACAATCACAAAAAGGCCGACGCCCAACAACGTGAGCAACACAAATAACAAACGGACCCACGTAGGATCGACATTGAAATATTCGGCTAAACCGCCGCAAACACCCGCAATCATTTTTTGATTACGTGAGCGAAAAAGGCGTCTCGGTGAAGTGGGTGTGTTCATAAATTTGGCCCTTAAATTAATTACAGCAACTGGGCGATATCATAATCTTCTAGCTCATGTAAAACAATGTCTGAAAAACGTCGGCCTCGCACTCTCAGGATTTAATAGAGCTGCAATGCTACTGAGCCGCTTATTAATTGAATAGTTTTTGTAGACAGACGCTGCTGCTGGCAACATGCAAATCAAAGCAGTCACACCGGCAGCAACGCCAATCAAGACAGGTGCAACATGCGCCATTAGCAGCCCAACCACAATACAGGCTGCAACAACTAAACCTAAAAGCCCATAACGGGCGATTTTACAGCCCATTTTTTGCTGAACTTTTATTTTCTCAAGGATTGCTTTAACATATGACAACATTTTTTCTTTGTCTTCGGGAGATAAAGGTAATAATGTTTCTTGTGGGCCCGAAGTCGAAGTGACTTGTTTACTATTTAGCTGTGAACATAATCCATCTACCCTTTTTAAGACTGTCCACAAGGTCGCTTTCTCGGAAGATTTTTTAGATTCTGCGAGACTCAAAATCTCTGATACACCCTCTAATATTTGCTGTTCATTACATTCTGGAAAAGAAGCAATTAACCGCTCTATTTTGCGTGTATTGGATTGATCCTTCTCGTTTAAGATCGTGAGTATAGGATTATTATTAGCTTGCAGAGAAGCCCAAAGTATTGGCCTATACGTTGTGGTTGGTGGAAATACTACCGGTAATGGTGGTGCCGAGGGCTGCCCAGGCGAGAATGGTAATGGTGGTGCCGAGGGGGCAGCGAAGATGAAGGGTACATTCTCGCATTCTCCTTCTGTTGTTTCTGTTGTTACTTCTTTTTTTGCTTCTGCTCTTGCTGCTTCTGCTCTTACTGCTTCCGCTCTTGCTGCTTCCGCTCTTGCTGCTTCCGCTCTTGCTGCTTCCGCTCTTGCTGCTTCCGCTCTTGCTGCTCTTTCTGCTGCTCTTTCTGCTGCTCTTGCTGCTTCTGCTCTTGCTTCGTCTGCTTTTACTGCTTCTGCTGCTCTTACTGCTTTTGCTCTTGCTGCTGCTCTTGCTTCTGCTGCTCTTGCTTCTGCTGTTTTTATCGCATTCTCATCCTCGCCAGGACCAACTGCAATATCTGGGGGCCTAACTTCAACAGTTGTATTGCTAGGGCCCAGGACTCCTTGCGGAATTTGAACAGTTAGAGCGGGACCTTGAATTCCCGGATGGACTCCCATTACTGTGCTCGCCTGGTCAGGGCCAAGCTGTTTTTCTTCTTCGGGTGGAATAGGAGCCTCAACATGAGTCCTCACTTTATCAATGAGCTCAGGAACACATAGATGCTTAACAAATTTATCTAATGCTACACTAGCACCAGCCGTCATTTGCCCATTTTCTACTGTTAGAGTTGAATTTCCTTGGACAGGATCCCGATCGTTGATCACCGCCTTCTGACGACTAAATGTATAAGTACGGCCATAGTTCCTGCGTCCGGTCACATGACCATATTCTATAACGACCTGATCTTTCTCAATTTTATATTCAAGGCTGAGCTTTTTGGGCTCAGAAGGGTGGATATTATTATTCCTACCGATTGTCATCAATATTGTATTTAATATTGCCTTTTGTGTTTTTTCGTCCGACCCTTTAATAATGTCGTAAAATGTGCTGCATATTTTAAGATGCATTGCATGCAGTTGTGAGAGATGTTTTTCTTCACATTCTTTTACAATGGTAGGCTTGTCAGTATCGTTTAGCTTGTCAGCCTTATAGTAACGCACTAACCCATCTAAGCTCATAACAGCAGGTCGGGTAGCATCCCCCCTCTGTTGAAGTGATTCTAAAAACCTCGATAGGCGAACGAAATAGGGAGTATCATGCAGATAAGCATCTTCCACCGAATACTTTTGTTCTAGTGGAGTCATGGACAACAACGTACTAAAAATTTTATTTTCTTTATCTTTTTCTTCTTTTTCCTTCCTCTGAGATATACGAGTACACGCCCCATCGTATGCTCCCACTGCCCAATTAATAACAAAAAGTTTTTCGTGAAGCGTGGGTAATCCGGTATTTGCTGATTCTACTTCCTTCTTTTTTTGTAACTCTTCCTCAACAAATCGAACATCACGAAGATCATAACCACCATCATCTAAAGAAGGAGCATTACTGATATAAAAAATAACCCAATTTTCAGGATCGTTTGGAAAGAGAGTTTTTCTTAATTCTTCACCCTTTCTTTTAACTTCAGAGTCCTGATATGACGTTGTCGTTTCAAAATAAAAATGTTCCGATTTTTTACTTAACAAGCCAACGCGTCCATCCTGATAAGGCTCACACAACTCAGCGGAAATTTTCTCATCTAAGTAAACATTATTGACAGCAAAGCAACGTCTAATGCTGTCGTTATCTGTCCCTGTAAATACAGGTTGATTTCCTTCATTTTTAAATCGAGAATAAATGCCTAATCGTTTTAGGTATGGGTTTCTCAACCAGGGCAAACCTAAGAATTTGTATGCTTCCTGAATCCTCTCACGTACCTGCTGATATTTTTGAGGCTCTTCTTCTCTTGGATTACGCATAGGCCTGTAATTTTCTGAGAGGGCGGCCACATGAGATGCAAATCTTGTTTCATCAAGCTTCTCATCAAAATAATTCAAATCAAGCTGCAATGCTTGACAATGATCCATCTCTTTGAGATTTCCTTCATTATCAAAATAATAGTCCACATCGCGATAATTTCCCGATTCTTCTTTGTTTTCGCGAACAAAATTTTCACCCACAGGACTTGTGGAAGGACGACCATTAGCCATTGTTAACTCCTCTTGCTCGATCTTGTTTGATTGCGCAAATTGTAACAGATAGCTTGTATTTAATGTAACAAAAATTAGTCAATTAACCTCCCCACCCTCGTCCCACGGCTTATCCGCGAAATCCACTACACTTTGCCCCTCCTCCGATTTCAGGTAGAATAGCCGCCAACAAAACCCTTTGAAGGTACATTATGCAAGATGTTGAAAAGATATGTGAATTGGGCCGCGCGGTCATTGAAACTGAAGCAGCCATGGTGAAAGCACTCACCTCACGGATCAATATTGACTTCGTCAAAGCTTGCCAGCATCTGCTGGCCTGTACCGGCAGAATCATTGTCATGGGCATGGGTAAATCGGGTCACATTGGTAAAAAAATCGCAGCCACTTTTGCCAGCACCGGGAGCCCTGCTTTTTTCATTCACCCTGGCGAAGCCAAGCACGGGGATTTTGGAATGATTACCCGAGATGATGTGTTACTTGCTATTTCACACTCAGGCGAAACCGACGAATTGCTGGCCATTTTACCTTTCATCAAGCGTCTGGGCATTTGTTTAATTTCATTGACTGGCAATCCTCAATCAACTCTCGCCAAAGCCGCCATGATCCACATCGATGTCAGCGTAGAAAAAGAAGCGTGTCCTCTCGGTCTTGCTCCCACTTCCAGCACGACGGCTGCGTTAGTCATGGGCGATGCTCTAGCCATTTCATTGTTGGTACGACGTGGTTTTACCGCAGAAGATTTTGCTTTATCCCATCCAGGCGGCATATTGGGCCGACGTTTATTATTACGCGTCGATGAGATCATGCACACAGGTGATGCGATCCCTAAAGTGGATCTCGACGCTTTTCTCAAAACAGCTTTAGTTGAAATCACACACAAAAAATTAGGGATGACAACCGTAGTCGATCAAGACAATCAACTGGCAGGCATTTTCACAGACGGTGATGTCCGCCGAGCTTTTGATAATAACGCAGACGTTCATCAAACAGTGATCCACCATGTGATGACAAAAAATCCCCGAATTATTCCGCCAGGCACATTAGCAGCAGAAGCGTTACGCATTATGGAATCGCATAAAATTACCGCGTTGATTATTACCAATGATCAAAACAATCCTGTAGGCGTTGTGCATTTACACGATATTTTGCGAGCAGGATTGACATGATAGAAACAAGTCTTCTCGATAAAGCAAAAAAAATTCGATTGCTTATTTCAGATGTCGACGGCGTGCTAACCAGTGGTGTGTTGTACTATAACGCTCACGGTTCTGAGATCAAAGATTTTAACGTACACGATGGACTGGGAATGAAACTGTTACAAAAATCCGGTGTGCATCTTGCAATCATCACCGCAAAACAATCCGAAGCCGTTACGATTCGCATGCACGATTTGAATATCAAACATGTTTATCAGGGACAATCGAATAAATTAATTGCATACGAAGAATTAAAACACCTATTGAACGTGAATGACGCAGAAATTGCTTATATTGCAGATGATTTGCCTGATCTTCCCTTGCTACGTCGTGTGGGATTACCTGTCTCTGTTCCCAATGCACCGCACATTATTCGCGAACATGCGGCATGGGTGACTGATGCTGCAGGTGGCAAAGGAGCCGTACGAGAATTGTGTGATTTTATTATGAAAGCACAGGGGACGTATGATTCTCTCATTGATGCTTATTTACGAGGATAATCATGGCGATTTCTTCTTTTAAACAATCGACCACTTCTATTTTATTGATCATCGCATTGGTATTGAGTGGATTGTCGATCTGGTTTTCGCATCAATCACGATCGTCTGCTGTCGATAATCATCCGAATGAACCAGATGCCTATATGGAAAATATTGTTGCGACAATCATGAATAAACAGGGCACGCCTTCTCTCAAAATTGAAGCGCCCAGTATGACGCATTATGTTGAAGATGATACAACGCACATTCAGTATCCGCATGTCACGGTTTATCGACAATCTCCGCAGCCTTGGTACATTAATTCCAGTTATGCAGAAGCGTCTAACGGCACAGAAGAAATTTTATTCTCAAATAATGTAGTGATTCATCATCCCGCAGACATTGCCAATCCGAACACGACAATGGAAACTGCTTCACTGACGGTATTTCCAGACAAACAACAAGCCAAAACAGACAATGCTGTAACGATTACGCAACCTGACACCGTCATTCATGCGATTGGTATGCTGGCAGATTTGACAGATGGAACGGTTAAATTGCTCTCACAAGCTAAGGGTGATTATGTGCCGACTTCATAATGCAACGGCTTTTTTTATTTTTTTATTTTCTATGAGTTTATTTGCTCTGCCAGGCGACGATCAACAAACGATGCACATTGATGCGAGCACTTCGACATTCAACTATAAAACAGGCACGAATTTGTATGAAGGGAATGTCAAAATAGATCAGGGCACAACGCATCTCACAGCGGATCGCGTAGTCACGATGAGCAATGGTCATCATAAAATAGAAGAAGCCATTGCGTATGGACTCACTCAATTGGCAGAATACACCACTTTACAGAAACCAGGTGATCCGGTGTTGCATGCAAAAGCCAAAATCATTCGATTTTATCCAGCAAAATCTCTGGTTTATCTGGAAGGTGATGTGACCGTCACGCAAGGCAAAAACACTTTTCAAGGCCCTGTTATTACTTACAACATGAAGGACCAGGTTGTCGTTGCACCTCCTTCAAAAACAGGTCGTGCCACCATTATTATTGAACCCAGTCAGCTAAAATCATGAGTACTTTACGCGTCGAAAAAATCAGTAAGAAATATAAAGCACGACAAGCAGTCAAAGACGTTTCGTTAGAAGTTCGTCGCGGCGAAGTCGTCGGCTTGCTCGGCCCAAACGGTGCGGGTAAAACAACCTCTTTCTACATGATTGTAGGATTAATCAGTTGCGATACCGGTCATATTTTTTTGGATGAGCAAGACATTACAACAATGCCTATTCATCTTCGTGCGAAACTGGGCATCAGTTATCTTCCGCAAGAAGCGTCTATTTTCCGCAAATTAACGGCAGCGGATAATATCATGGCGATTTTGGAATTACGCAAAGATCTCAATGCAGAGCAACGCGAAGAAATTCTCAATCAGTTGCTCGAAGAATTTCATATTACGGATATACGCAACACGCTCGGCATTAGTCTTTCCGGTGGTGAAAGACGTCGTGTTGAAATTGCGCGCGCGCTGGCGACAGAGCCGAAATTTATTTTACTGGACGAACCGTTTGCCGGGATCGATCCAATTTCTGTCGTAGATGTGAAACGGATTATCACGCATTTACGTGCACGTCATATTGGTGTGTTAATTACAGATCATAATGTTCGTGAAACATTGGATATTTGTGAGCGGGCTTATATCGTGAACCAAGGCGAAGTATTACATCAGGGAACACCTCAAGATATTTTAAATAATAAACAGGTCAGAGCGGTTTATCTCGGCGAAGATTTTAATTTGTAACGTGAGCTTCTGTCATCCCCGCGAAGGCGGGGATGACATCTTCAGAGGAATGTGATGATCAACGAAAAAATAATTGTCATCAATAAATTTGGTTTACATACCAGAGCAGCGGCAAAATTAGTTGCGCTGTCGAGTACATTCCAAAGCAAAATTGAAATTCAAAAAAACGATCAAGTTGCGAATTGTAAAAGCATCATGTCTCTTATTGTACTTGGCGTCACAAAAGGAACGGTTTTGGATTTGATGATTTCCGGCACGGATGAATGTGAAGCGCGGGATGCGATCAGGAAATTATTTGATGAGCGGTTTGGTGAGAAAGAATAAGCGTAAATGCCAAGATTCTGTCATGCCAGCAAGCTTTTAGCTGGCATCCAGAGTCTTTAAAGTCGCTGGATGCCAGCTAAAAGCTTGCTGGCATGACAGAATAGTTAATCCCCCGCAACCATCATCTCTTCAATTAAAACAGACCCCGTTTGAATATTCCCACGCGTATCCACATCCGCGCCCACTTCAACCAGATTCGCATACATATCCCGCAAATTACCCGCAATCGTAATTTCCTCAATCGGATATTGAATAACACCACCCTCTACCCAAAAACCCACGGCACCACGCGAATAATCACCCGTCACTAAATTAATGCCGTGCCCCATGAGATCCGTCACAAGCAATCCAGTGTCCATGGTTTTTAATAACCCCTGCAAATCTTTCTTCCCCGTGCTGATAAATAAATTATGCACGCCTCCTGCATTCCCTGTGGTTTGCATTCCCAGTTTTCGAGCGGAATAAACACCCAGGCAATAACTTCGCAAAATACCCTTTTCAATAAAAACATTCGGTCGCGTCGCCACTCCATTTTCATCAAACGGCGCGCTGCCCAATAATTTCGGCAAATGAGGTCGCTCATCAATTCGAATATGCGCAGGAAAAATCGGTTTTCCCAATTGATCCAGTAAAAAAGAAGATTTTCTATAAAGATTACCGCCCGATATCGCCGACACAAAATGTCCCAGCAAACCACGCGCTTCTTCCGCGATAAAAATAACAGGCACTTTGCGCGTCGTTAAACGTCGAGCGCCCAGTCGACGAAGGGTTTTATCCGCCGCTGCATGGGCAACCGATTCAACCGAGTTTAATAATTGAGGATCACACGACAGCGTATAGTCATAATCTTGCTGCATTTCAGCATTTTCCTGAGCGATCAAAGAACAACTGATGTCATGCCGAGTCGCGCCATAGCTCCCCATAAATCCATGCGAATTCCCATACACATGCCAGCCTGCTGTTGTGGAAAGCGAAGCCCCTTGTGAATTTGTAATGCGTCTATCTCGGGAAAGCGCAATATTTTCGCATTGGAGAGTCATCTCAATGGCTTGTTCGACCGAGATATCCCAAGGAAATGATAGCTGAGGATCAGAATAATCAAATGCCAGTAACTCTTTTTCCGCTAGGCCTGCGTATTCATCCTTATCTCCAAAACGGGCAATATTGCAGGCTGCCTGTACCGCAGAGCGAATCGCTTCCATCCGCAAATCAGACAGGCTAGAGGAACCCGTTCGCTGTCCAAAATAGACTGTAATATCGACTATTTTATCTTGGTTATGTTCGACCAGCTCAACCTCCCTCATGCGGGAGGTCACGGAAAACCCTTTATTTGAGCCAATACTGACTTCCGAACTGCTGGCTCCCTGCTGAATCGCCTCTTTCAAAATATCTGCAACGATGTTTTTTAAATATTCGGGATTATTCCAAATTTCTGACATAATTTTTTCTCTCTACGATATTCATTCTGTGAAATTTATAGTATCTTATTAGGCGAACTTTAACATGGAGAAATAGAAATGAAAAAACTTATTGCTATATTAATCGGCGCTTCTGTTATTAGCAGTGTTGCTTTTGCTGCTGATGATGCTCAACAACAAGCTGCCACCCCAAACACAAACAATAAATCAGATGCAGTAATGCAACAGTTGGCTGACAACAGCTCAACAGCTGCTAGCTCATCGGCTTCCAGCGATCAAACAGCAGCTCCTGCTGATATGAAGAAAGCAAAGAAGCATCATGGCAAAAAGCACAAAAAGCATTGTGCTAAAAAATCGAAGAAAGCAGCAGATGCCGCTCCAGCAGCTGACGCAGCTCCAGCTTCTAACTAAATTAAAATGCGGTCCCGTGATCCATGGGGCCGCTTTTAAACCTCCCAAACACTTCCCCACTTAAATTACAGAGCCGCGACCGTTAGGGAGCGTCACTGTCCTTGATAAATACTGAAAAATAATTAAAAGCACCGCTCCCTGACGGTCGCGGCTCTGTAACGTTCTAGGTGTTCCCCTAGCGATAGCAGCTTTGTGATATTTTTATTACTCGTGATTCGTCCCTCCCACCGTCAATGCATCAATCCGCAATGTCGGCTGCCCTACTCCCACTGGAACACTTTGCCCATCCTTGCCGCACACACCAATACCGGTGTCGAGTTTTAAATCCGTTCCCACCATCGACACTTTATTCAGCACTTCAGGACCATTTCCAATTAAAGTCGCGCCCTTAACAGGCCGTGTCACTTTACCATTCTCGATGAGATACGCTTCACTCGCCGAAAAAACAAATTTTCCTGAAGTGATATCCACTTGCCCGCCCCCAAAGTTCACTGCATAAATTCCTTTTTTCACTGAGGCAATAATATCTTCTGGCGAAGATGTGCCTGGCAACATATACGTATTCGTCATGCGCGGCATCGGAACGTGCGCGTAAGATTCCCGTCGTCCATTTCCCGTCGACTCCATCCCCATCAACCGTGCGTTGCGTTTATCTTGGATATAATTTCGCAAAATACCGTTTTCAATAAGGACGGTGCGTTGTGTGGGAACGCCCTCATCATCGACATTCAATGAACCGCGACGATTCGGTAAGGTTCCGTCATCCACCACCGTACATAAAGAAGATGCCACTTTCTGCCCCATTTTGCCGCTAAACACCGACGTTCCTTTACGATTGAAATCACCTTCCAATCCATGTCCGACGGCTTCATGCAATAACACACCTGGCCAGCCCGGGCCCAATACCACAGGCATCGTTCCTGCAGGAGCATCAACGGCTTCCAGATTGACGAGCGCCTGTCTCACGGCTTCGCGCGCATAACTGAGTCCCAGATCATTCGTCACAAAATATTGATAATCATATCGACCACCACCGCCTGCATAACCCTGCTCACGTCGTCCATTTTGTTCGACGACCACACTCACATTCAGTCGCACTAAAGGACGAACATCTGCAGCCAGATGACCATCACTCGCCATCACTAAAATCGTTTCATATTCTGCAGCTAAACTGACATTCACTTGAATCACACGAGAATCTTGCTGACGTGCATACGCATCTATCCGTTGCAACAATGCAATTTTTTCATTTTCATTGAGAGACTGAAGAGGATTAATAGGCAAATAAAGTTGATGTCCGGTCGTCCATTTCCATGATTCAATCGCTTGATGTCCGCCCGATTGACTGATACTGCGTGCAGCGCGCGCAGCCTGTTCAAGCGCTGGCATTAAAATATCATCGGAATAAGCAAAACCCGTTTTTTCTCCACTCATGACACGAACGCCCACACCGCGATCGATGTTATAACTGCCTCCCTTGATAATTCCATCTTCCAA
>Ga0207055_1038_pt1 | contig 36044 bp, 30 predicted proteins | sample Alteio_BWMinCont_57_FD_153293 | JGI IMG/M metagenome (GOLD analysis project Ga0207055, IMG submission 153293) | Enriched cells from forest soil in Barre Woods Harvard Forest LTER site, Petersham, Massachusetts, United States -... | ecosystem: Environmental > Terrestrial > Soil > Temperate forest >...
ATGCTACAATGTGTCGTTACAATCCATAAGAAGCAAAGCATGTACTGGGGATTTTTGCAACTGCTCTGTAGTCTCGTTCTGATCCTGTTTATCCTGTCTATCTTGTTATTTTTGTTCTTGTTCTTGTGCTCATTCTGTTTAATTGAATTCGGGGTTGTTGATGTAGCTTGGAACTTCATAGATCATCCCGAAATCGACCGTATCTGCACTCGAAAGATTGTTGGTATTCATAATACGGCGATCGATACACTTGGTCCTCACCTCGACAATCCCATCAAACAGCTTGATAACAAGCTCGTTTCTCTCTCTTATCGCCTTCTCATCAGCACTCTCAGTGGGTTTCGTTTTGATTTTTACTTGATCTGGCTTAATTTCCACAAAACTGCCGGCAGCTGTTTTGTTTCTACGGGTTAAAAGCGTAATCAGCAGACGTCTCTCCTCTGGCATCTCGGCAAGCCTCTGAATACCAGCATGTAGAGCTTTAAATGTTTTACTCATATCCGTTACGATTTCGTTTTTTGGTGTGAATTGAATATCCTTTTTGCCATGTAGTACTAAAACGTTATTTTCGAGTGTAGCTACTTCTAAAATATTCATAACTGCACGGTCGGCAATTGCGGCATATACCTCGCCTCCAGCATAAAAGTCATCCTCAGGAAATACTTTTTCTCTAAAGAGCTCAATTGCGACAAGCTGCATCTGATACTTGAAAAGTTCAGAAAAATCACGGCGTGCATGAGATAAAACATTATGCAAAAGGCCCTCACGAAGCGGTGAATTTGCATCCCTTACAGGTCGAAACTCATCTAATGGCCTGTAGTGCGGCATTGCAGTAGTTACAACTTCTTGCGTATAGTGCCTTAAAAGAAGCCTATGAACTGCATCTTGAAAAATCTTATAATCAAAATCCATAAGATCGGGATCTGAAAGCGCAGACTGATGATTGGCTGCCTCTCCTACGATGACGGACTTTGCAAACTCAAGTTCAAGCTCTCCTCGAAAATCGGCAAGGGCATTTTCGAAATCATGAAGCCTTGTAAGATCGAGCCTAAGACCGCGAGCAAGATCATGGATATCTAAAGGAATCTGCGCGAGCACCTCTGCAATCTGCGTCTGAAGCTGCTCTTGCATCTTCCACTCGCCATAGATTTTTTTTGGAAAAAAAATTGCGCCAATTGGAGAAAGAATTCCAATAACTAGAGTTTTTAAAAACGCCCAATTGGCCTTCAGAATACATATAAGAGCCGATGGTCCAATACTCAGCCGCGCATTCAACATAATGAGCTGAGGAATTACATAAAAGGCAGAAGTAATACAGGCAATTGCTGCCATTGCAACAGCTATAGTCCTTGTGGCAATGTCTGCTGCTGCCACCTCAAACGCCTCCAGTATCGTACTTTCAACTGGTTCAGGCATCTCGTTCGCAAGCTCACATATGGTATTATTGCACATCTCTAAATATGAAAAGAGAGAAGAGATATGAGACATAACGATCTCCTATTATTTATATTTTACCATTTTACCAAAAAATATAACCATTTTTAACAAGTAACTCTGCCATTAAAATAGCCCCTCCGCTAGCTCCACGAACCATATTATGAGAAAGAATATCAAATTTATAATCAAAAAGCGGACAGGGCCTTAATCTTCCAATCGAGACACCCATTCCTTTTTCTAGGTCTCGATGCAGTTTTGGCTGAGGAAAATCTTTTTCTTCAAAGTAGTGAAGAATCGAAGCCGGCGATGAGGGAAGCTTGAGCTCTTGAATGGGAGGAAAAAATTCACGCCAGGCTCTTTTTATATCAGAAATCGAGGCTTTCTCTTTTAATTTTATCGAACAAACTTCGAAATGGCCCTCTGTTACTGGCACGCGATTACAGCTTGCAGATATTGTCAGTTTATAGGGCTCAATCTGATCAATTTTAAGCTCGCCTAAAATTTTCTGGGGTTCTATCTCGACCTTTTCCTCTTCCCCTTCTATGTAGGGAATGATGTTATCAAGAAGGGCAAGACTTGGAACACCTGGAATTCCAGCACCTGAAGATGATTGCATAGTCACCACATGGACCTTTTCAAGGCCAAATTCTAAAGCAAGAGGCCTTAAAGCAAGCACAAGGCCAGCTACTGCACAATTAGGCTTGGCAACAATAAAGCCGCCTTTGCCGCTTTTTTTTGTTTTTTGTGTATCGATAAGCTTGAGATGATCAGCATTAACCTCGGGCACTAAAAGTGGAACATCAGCATCCATCCTATGTGCACTCGCTAAAGAGATGACAGCATAGCCGTGAGAGGCAAATTTACTTTCAATTTCACCTGCTACATCGGAGGAAACAGCTGAAAAGACAATTTTACATGGGATATTGGGCTCGGTTGCAGAAATTTTTATTTTGCCAATTTCTTCTGGCAAAAGAGTTGTCTGCATCCAGTTTACAGCATCTTTATAACTTTTACCTTGAGATTTTTCAGATCCTGTAAGTGCTGTGATCTCAAACCATGGATGTTTTTTTAAAAGTTCGATAAGTTTTTGCCCTACACAGCCAGTTGCTCCTAATATTCCAACTGGAATTTTTTTGCGAAAATGCATGGAGCTATCTGTGCGATCGCGAATGAGGGTTTCTGGCAAATTTTCTGGCGGAACATTTTCATCATCGAAGTTCATATTACTATTTTTTCCTTTTTAAGGACGCTTTTGGAAGCTCCTCTCTTTTTTCGCTTAAGTGCTCAAAAAAGTCCACAAGAAGCCTTACTCCAAAGCCGGTTGCCAATTTGGGATTATAGCGCTTCATCTCTTTTAAAAATGCAACCCCTGCAATATCAAAATGCGCCCAGGGAGTTTTTTCAATGAACTGATTCAAAAACGTTCCAGCAACAAGTGCTCCAGCCTCGCGCCCTGCCCAATTTTTCATATCGGCAATATCAGACTTTAAAACGTCTTTATATTCTTCGTATAAAGGAAAAAGATGTGCGCGCTCATGTGTCCTATGAGCTGCTTGCAAAAGCTCTTGGGCGAGCGATTCGCTATTTGACATAAGGCCTGCCGCCTCTGACCCTAAAGTTACAATCATAGCATAGGTAAGAGTTGCAAGATCAATAATACGAGAAGGTTTTAGCTCTTTTTCAGACCAGGCAAGAGCGTCGGCAAGAGTAAGCCTTCCTTCAGCATCGGTACTTAAAATCTCAACAGTTTTGCCCAAATAGCTTTTGAAGACATCTCCAGGCTTATAGGCATCAGATCCAATAGCATTCTCGCATGCTGCAATAACAACTGTCACATTGATGGCAAGTTCAAGCTCAGAAATTGCTTGAATTGTTCCCATAGCAGATGCTGCCCCTGCCATATCAGCTCTCTGATTCTCAATTGACCCAAGCGGCTTCAGTAAAAGCCCGCCTGTATCAAAGGTTATGCCTTTTCCAACTATGACTGTATGGTCTGAAGAGGTTGGATCTCCTCGCCATTTCATGACGATAAATTTGGGCTCTTTCTTCGATCCCTGAGCAACAGCTAAAAAAAGGCCCATCCCCTCTTTTTTTATCCACGCCTCATCATGAACTTCAACTTTAAGGCGCGGGGTAGCTTTAGCAATTTTTTTAGCAGTCTCTGCCAAATACTCAGGTGTGATGAAGTCTGCATTTCCATTTGTGAGATCCCTTGCCAGAAAAACGCCTTTCATTATTTTCTGAGCATGTTTGATATGCTCTAAAATAAAGAAAGCCTCATCACCAATGAAGGTTATCTCCTGAATGTGCGATGTGGCCTCATTTAAGGTTTGAGACTTGTATGCATTAAATGAATAGTTTGCCGAAATAAGGCCCTCAGCAATTGCACGGGCAACATGTTCGTTTGAGAGATACTCAGTTACAGGAAAGAGGATATTGACACGCGTGACTTTTTTTTGATGGCACGCTCTTACAGCTTGTCCAAAAGAGCGCCTTAAACCCTCTTGAGTGATGTTTTGCTGATCTCCTAAGCCGAGAAGCAAAATCCTTGGCTCTGCAATCTCATCGCCATAGGTAAAGATGCACTCGCCCTCTTTGGCAGTAAAATCTTTTGCATGGATAGGTGCCTGAAGAGATGCCTGAACTTTTGCACTCAGATGTGAAAGCTCAGTCACAGGAGTCGGTACTTTTTTACCTTTCCAAAAAGGCAAAATTAAAACATCAGAACTGTCTCGTTTTTCAAGAGAAGGAGCAGAATTAAAATGCATCTTTATTTACCTTATTTTAAAAATCAGGTCAGTATATGTATATATAACTGTAGTGCATTTATAATTCAATTTTTTTACTTCACATTGTAGCGTAGACTTTAGAGGCAGTTGTTACAAGCGCAGGCTAAAGCCTACGCTACAATTTGTAGTTACATCCGCGGAATGGGATTTAAAAGGGAATGTCGTCGTCGGTAAAGTCTTGCGTTTGCGCTTTTGCTCCTGCCATTACGCCTGCGGGCTGATTTTGCTGCTGATTTTGCTTATTTGGCTGGAACTGGTTCGCCCCCTGGAACTGATTATTTCCCATTGGCTGAAAACCCTGAGAAAACTGGTTATTTCTTGTGTTGCCAGAAAAATTATCAGGCTCCTGATTTACTCCATCAGCTGACTCATTTTGTTTATTTTCAGATTTTTGGCCAAAAGGATTAAATCCAATGTATTCACAAGTAAGATCGAGAGATATTTGTGGATTGCCCTCTTTGTCGTTATAGATTTCAGGTGCGCTCATCTCGCCCCAAATAATGACAGCCGATCCTTTTTTTAAGTATTGGAGCCTTTTATCAAAGCGATCTCCCCAGATTGTAACTCGCCACCAAACAGTTTTCTCCTTGTTTTGGCGCTTGATATTTACGGCAACTCTGAGAGTTGTCACTTTCTGCCCTGACGGTGTAAACCTGGATTCAGGATCTGCGCCTAAGTGGCCAGCTATTTGTATAAGCATCATATGTTATTCCTTTCCTCTAATTCATTTAATGGTTAAAAAGAAAATAACCAATCACCTTAAGAAAAAGCAAGGCATATTATTATCTATGAGCGAACTATTTTTTTTAGAAAATAACGGAAATCCTCTTCCGCTAGGCGTAACTAAAGTTGAAGGCGGCTGGAACTTTGCCATCTACTCTCAAAATGATGTGCTTGCCCTTTGTCTTGCTCCCATGAAAGCTCCGGATCAACTTAAAGAAATCCCTTTAGATCCAATAAAGAACCGCACAGGCTCTGTATACCATGCTTTTATTAAAACTGAGGAGCTGTCCCTCTATTACGGATATAGGGTCAAAAACCATGAGAAAAGCTATCTCATAGACCCCTATGCTAAACTTCTTGATACAGGCACAGAATTTGGCAATAACTTCTGGGGCAAAAAAAAGCTCTATGGCATTGCAACTGAAGAGTTTCCATTTGACTGGGAGGGAGATTTTCAACCTGATATCCCGCACAATGAACTTGTTATCTATGAGATGCATGTGCGCGGATTTACAAAAGATCAGACAAGCGGCGTCAAACATCCTGGCACCTATTTAGGTATCATTGAAAAAATCCCCTATCTCAAAGAGCTTGGGATCAACGCTGTAGAACTCTTGCCTGTGCAGGAGTTTGATGAGACAGAATATACCCGGATCAATCCAAAGACTCTTGAAAATCTCTATAACTACTGGGGCTACTCTCCATTAAGCTTCTTCTCCCCTATGCAGCGCTATGTAGTAAGTAAAAACCCTCTTGATGCCATGACTGAATTTAAGAAAATGGTCAAAGCCCTTCATAAGGCCAATATTGAGGTGATTCTCGATGTGGTCTATAACCACACTGGCGAGGGCAATGAGACTGGCAAAGTTTTAAGCTGGAAAGGTTTTAGCGCAAAAGACTACTACATTCTCGGTCCAAACGGCGAGTATATGAATTTTTCTGGCTGCGGAAATACGCTCAACTGCAATAGCGCGGTAACGCAAGATCAGATTATTGAGGCTTTACGCCACTGGGCAACAGAGTATCATATAGATGGCTTTCGTTTCGATTTGGCCTCAATCCTTGTGCGCGGAAGAGATGGACGGCCCCTTGCTGACCCTCCCCTTCTTGAACGAATTACGCATGACCCGATTTTAAAGGACCGAAAGCTCATTGCAGAGCCTTGGGATGCAGCAGGCATGCATCAAACAGGATCGTTTTATCAAAGCGCCTATGAAGGGCAATTTCATTGGATTGAATGGAATGATGATTATCGTAATGTGATCAGAAGCTTTATTAAAGGAGAGCCAGGCTATCGAGGCCGTTTTGCAACCAAAATTTCAGGCTCTGAAGATATTTATGGTAAAGGAGCCTCCCCTCTTAATAGCATTAACTTTGTCACCTGCCACGACGGTTTTTCCCTTCGCGATCTCGTGTCCTACAACTACAAGCACAATCAGGCAAATGGCGAAGATAACCGCGACGGCTTTGACTATAACAATTCGTGGAATTGCGGAGCTGAAGGTGAGACCCAAGCCCTCGACATTTTACGTCTTCGCGAAAGGCAGATGAAGAACTTTCTCTTGGCTCTTGCTATTTCGCAGGGCGTTCCTATGTTTTTGATGGGCGATGAGTATGGACATACGAAAAAAGGCAACAACAACACCTGGTGCCAAGATAATCAGCTCAACTGGTTTTCATGGGACAGCCTAAAGGCAAACCAATCCTCTTTACGTTTTTTCAAGGAGTTAATGGCTTTTCGCCGCAGCACTCACTTACTAAAAAGGCAATCATTTCTAAAAGCTGATGAAGTTGATTGGCATAGCGAAATGCCCTTTCAGCCAAACTGGGACGCCTTTATCGATTTTCTTGCCCTTACTCTTAAAGATAAGGAAAATCACAAGGACCTCTACATGGCCTTCAACGCAAGTATAAATCCAGTAGTTGCAACACTTCCTCCAGCACCTTTTGGATATGACTGGACCTATATTGTAAGGACCGGTGAGCCTTCTCCTGATGATTTTATCCCGCAAGAAAAGTGCCTGAAGGTAGAAGACAAAAAGATTAAATTGATTGGCTATTCAGCGGTGCTGCTCATGGCCCAACCAAAAAAATAAACCATGTTATAAATTTTTTACCACAGAGATCACAGAGAGCACAGAGTTACGCTCCGCGAAGCGTGGTCTCTGTGCTCTCTGTGGTAAAAATAATACATAGAATTTAAAGCTACAGGTAACGTTTAGTATCTTCATGATTGTTTGAGAAGATTGTTAATTTCATGTGATTCCCAAAGCTCGTATTTGAAGGGGAAAGAACTTGTTATTCGGTCAAAAGCTTCCTGACATTCTTGCCCGCTGTCATCAAGTTGAGCAATTCTGAAACATGGTACCTTGGAGTTAAATCGCTCATAGCTTTTCTCTTTGCCGTCTTCCAGCTCAACTGTTCTATAGACTCCCCAGGTTCTGCCATCGTCGGTTTTTACTTTGAAAACTCGCCCCTCGGGTTCATCAATATATCTTTCGCCTTTCCTCCCTTTAATTTTTTGCAGAATTTCTTCTTTGGTTTTGTCAATATCTGGAAACAGCAAAGAATCAATTGCCTCAGCAACCTCTTTTTGATCAATCTTGATTGGAGTTCCACCTTTAGGCGTGATTGTATAGTGTTTTTCTTGTTCTATTTTAACAAAACTGATTTTGACTCCTGAAGATAGCCCTAAAGAAAAATCAAACTCGCCACGCATATCCGAGTGGATTGCATTTCTTTTTGATACGGCAAAAGTCGAAAAATTACTTTCTATAAGAGATCTCAGTTTATCGATTGTGTCTAAAATGATCTCTTTTTCCTTTTTGGGCGCTTTTATCTGCTGCACTAAAAGAGAGGTCAATTTTTCCTCAGGAAATAGTTTATAAAATAGCTCCTCAGCATCTTTCTCACTAAGTTTTATTTCTTTGGTTTGTAGCTCACTTCCAATCACTGCTGTCTCCTCACCAAGGCCTGTCACACCCTCTTTGCCAGCTTGCTTTCCTCCCTTTTCAGCAGGAATACTTTCATCGGAATACGTTATTTTACCTGAAATTTTGCCATCTATATCTCTCGCAATATCTACTCGTATAGTTGGCTTTGATAGCTCAAAATAGCCAGCTTTTGCAGGAGCCGCCATATCCTGTTCGAGAGTCATGAAATCTACTGACTTCCCCTCTTTCAATGACTGCATTACCGTTTTAAAAATGAGAGCTTCCTCTAATTTTTTAAATTGTCTTCTTACTAAAAATAGCGGTTTCCAACTTGTCCTTTCAGTTCTTTCCAACATTGAGCTACATTTATTTCGTATGTTCTGCAATTGAGACACTGTTAGATTTTGTTCAGTCGAAAGCGCACTTAAAACAGTTTTAAAAACTTTTAAAACACTACTTTTACCTTGTATTTTAGCTTGTTGTTCAGAAAGAACAGAAAATCTACCGCTTTTTGTTATTTGAGTATATTTCTTCGGCGCTGCGCTTGATGTAGCTTCTGGTTTTGCCCAATCCGATAAAGAAACTTCCGGTATTTTTGTATCTGACATATAAAGATCCTATTTTTTAGAATATAGACATTTTTTTAATTAATAGTCAAATTTGCAGCTCCTATCCTGTTTATCCTGGTCATCTTGTTATTTTTTTATCCTGTTACTACTTGTTGGCGACAATTGATAAACTCGCTATAGTGCTTTTGCTCAATCGAAAAAGGACAAGCCCTATGCAGATTTTCGCGATTGCCCTGACTTTTGCCTCTACTTTTCTTCTCCTGTTCAAAACCCTCTATGCGGAAAAACAGTCACTGCCCTCAAAGATATTTGAGAAGAAAAATCTTGAGGTAAAACTCATTGAGCCCAATTACAACAATGGCATCCTCACGACAACGAAGGGCGGCACGATTAAAGGGGAAGATTTCTTCCTACAAGCTAAAAACATCAGCTATATAAGACGCACAGAAAATGGCAAGCCTGTACAAAAGATCTTAGCCGATGGCGATCTTTTCTTTCTCTTTAAAGGCAAGGCCTACACAGGCAAGAAAATTGAGGTCGATGTAGAAGAGAAAAAGAGCATTATTTACGATGGCTGCACCTTTGTGGATCCCTGGTATATGGGTGGAAGGCTAATTGAACTGAACTCCGATGGCAGCGGCACCATTCACGACGGCTACATGACGACCTCCGAAAACGAAAAAAGCGACTGGAGCATTGAATCACCGACAGTTAAGCTGACAAAAGGCTCTAAAGTGAAAGCAAGAAGTGTGAGTTTTAAATTTATAAAACTGCCGATCTTCTGGCTTCCCACTTTTTCTACGGATTTAAAAAGAGAAAGCAGAACCCCCTTTAAATATCGCTATCGTGTTGGCGGAAGACTTGGCCCCAGGATCGGCATCACCTACGAAGCTCTCAACCATCGTCATTTTAAAACAAATCTTCTCCTTGATATCCTCTTGAAAAAGGGGCTTGGGGGTGGCATAGAAGCCATGTATGAAAATCCTGATAATGACTTGAAGTTTTACTCCTTTAACTATGCCGCTCACGACCTTCGTAGTAAAACAGATCATAAATGGCTCAGATACCGTTTTAAAGGCTCAGTCGATGATGTTTGGTTCCGAGGAAAAGGATACGCAACAGATGATATCTATGTAAATCTAAGCTACGATAAGCTCTCAGACCTTGATATGCGATCAGATTATACCACTGATAAAGTTTCAGGAAGGATTGCTCCAACGCAGCTGAAATTTTGCAAAAAGACCTACAATACAATCTCAAGTTTAAACACCAAAGTTCGCGTCAACACCTTCCAAACAATTAAACAGGAGCTGCCTCTCTTTCAATTTAATGTAAGGCCCCAGCCGCTAGGGACAAGCGGCCTAATTGTCAACAACCGCTTTAATGCTGGCTATTTGAATTACCGCTACGACCACGAAGCTAGAGGAGTTCGCAACTTTGAATCGACAAGATCTGAGCTTAGCCAAGCGGTTTACAGAAACTTTTATTTAAGACCTCTTAGCGTAACGCCGCGAGCAGCATACACCTTTATTAACTACTCAAGAAGCCCTAACCGTCATGGAAACAGAAGTTTGATTATCGGAAAATTTGGCGCGGATGCCAATATGCGTTTTATGCGCCCCTTTTTAAATGGGCAGCAAATTGCAGAGCCCTATGTTCAATATGACTATATGACAACGCCCTCTATAGAGCCTCGTCAGCACTACCTCTTTGACATACAAGATGGCTGGCACAGAATGAACCTGATGCGTTTTGGCCTAAAGAATTTCTTTATGACAAAAAGCATGACGAGCAATTTTTTTCATCGCTTTAATCTCGACGTCTATGCCCGAGCCTTTTTTCACACTGAAAAAGTTCCAAGAAAAATCCCGAGGGTCTATGCTGATGCAAGCTGGAAAGCAACTCCCTATATGACCTATTTTTTAAATAGCGCCTGGGATACGAAGAGAGACAAATTTGACCACATTAATGTTGGATCTTTAGTTACTGTCACCGACGATATTGCCTTAACCTTAGAGTACCGCCAAAGAGATGCTTTCTGCTGGAGAAAGGTCGATACAGAAAACTTTACACTCGATTTTTTCCGCTCGGAAAGGGATTTAAGGCACTCTCAGGTATCAGACAGACGAAACACCATCTTAACAGGCCTCTTCTTTAGGCTTACACCAGAGCTTTCCGCTGAACTTAAAACCCAGCATGGCTGGAAAAGACACCATCTGCCTGCTTATCACGCCTATGAAATCGATGTCGTAACGCTTCTTCGTGGTGCTGTAAAGTTAAGATTTTCTATTGATATGCGCTCCAAATTAAATAAAGGCAAAGCAAAAAATTCAACGCGCTACTCGTTTGATATTCATTTAGGCGCAGATCGCCCTCGAACGAATGCAGGCTTTAGAAGAATCGGCCAAGGCAACTACGATAATTAAACAACAAGATGGCCAGGGATAAACTAGAAAATAAATAACAGGATAAACAGGATAAACAGGATAAAATAAAAAGTTTTTTAAGCAAAATATAGAAGACTAAGAAAAAATTTAATTATGAAATCTTGGTGATATTCAGAACAATTGTGTTACTTTATCCTGTTCATCCTGTTTATCTTGTTATATTATATCATGTTCATCTTGTTAACAAGAATCTTGTGAAAGGGAAGTGAAATGGAAATACTGATTATTGGGACTGGTTATGTGGGGCTTGTGACAGGCGCTTGTCTTGCAGAAATGGGGCATATTGTTACCTGCCTCGATATCAATGAAGAAAAAATTCGAGCACTTCGTCAAGGCATAATCCCTATTTTTGAGCCTGGGCTTGAAGAGATTGTAAAACGAAATCAGGCTGCAAAAAGACTCTTCTTTACATCCGATACAAAGAACGCAATTGAGAATGCTTATGTCTGTTTCCTTGCTGTTGATACTCCGGTTGCTGTGGATGGTTCTGCAGATTTATCCTCCATTGAAAAAGTTGCAGAAGCAATCGGCGAGCATATTAACGGCTACAAAGTAATCGTGAATAAGTCAACAGCTCCCGTTGGAACTTTAGAGTTCATCCGCAAAAAGATTCGAGAGATTATTGAATGGCGCGGTTTAGATATTGCTTTTGATTGCGCCTCAAACCCAGAATTTTTAAAAGAGGGCTCTGCAGTAAGTGATTTTATGCGGCCAGATCGGGTGATAATTGGCACAGATTCTGAGCGTGCGAAAGAGATTTTGCTTGGCCTCTATAAGCCCTTTATGCTGAGCCAGGAAAGGCTTTTTTTCATGGATATAGCCTCTGCAGAACTTACAAAATATGCAGCAAACGCCATGCTTGCCACAAGAATTTCATTTATGAATTGGCTCTCAGAGCTTTGTGAAAAGACAGATGCCAACATCATGGAAGTTCGTAAAGGCATCGGCTCTGACAAAAGAATTGGCTATGCGTTTCTCTGGGCAGGAGCAGGCTTTGGCGGCTCTTGCTTTCCAAAAGACTTAAAAGCCTTGAAAGCAATTTCTAAAGCTCACGACATTGAAGCAGATCTTCTTGATGCAACAATCAGCATCAATGAAAAACAAAAGATGAAAATCTTTGAAAAAATGAATTTTTACTTTTCTGACCGAAGTGGACTTGAAGGTAAAACCATTGCGATTTTAGGGCTTTCATTTAAGCCGGATACGGACGATATGCGAGAAGCCCCCTCTCTTGTACTTATTGAGAGCCTATTAAAGGCAAAAGCAAAAGTAAAGCTTTTCGACCCTGTAGCTATGCCAAACGCTAAAAAACAGATACGCGATGATAAAAATGCGACCTTTTGCGAATCGGAATTTGAGGCGTGTCAAGATGCCGATGCCGTCGTGCTTATGACAGAATGGAAGCAGTTTAGGCTGATGGATTTTCAAAAAATCCGTAAAGTGATGAAGGGAAAGGTCTTTTTTGATGGCAGAAACCAATATGACCCTCAAGAGATGGCAAAACTTGGTTTTGACTATATCAGCATTGGCCGTGCCCCTGCCTACGAAGTCCTCGAACAAGAATTTAGCTGGGTTGAAAAAGACTCTAAAAAGCTTATTCCTGCTGAATAGAAATTTCTGAACACGGGAATTTAGTTTACACTATAATCCCGGTAGGGATTTAGGTGTCCAGCCCAGGGTAGCTTTGCTACCCTGGGTAACATGTGTGGCAAAAACTGCTGCCCCGGCAGCGGCAGAGCTCTGCTGCTCCCGCAGTAGATATTGCAAAACGCATTCATTACCCCGGGTAGCAAAGCTACCCGGGGCTGGACACCTTAATCCCTAGCGGGATTAGGAAAACATGTTTTTAAAGGGTTTGATGCCGAAAAAAAAGCTGGGGCTCTACATTTGTTTTTTCGTGGCAACCGTTTTGCAGCTGGCCCAGCCTGCACTGTTTCCATCATGCAAAATCAACTTTTTAATTATACCGATTGTGATCTCTTTTTACTTTGTTTCAAAAAGTGTAGCTCTCTGGCTCTCTCTTTTATGCGGTGCTTTTATTGACTGCTTATGCTCGCATGCAAGAATAGGCATGACAGCCACAGCCTATATTTTGGCAGCCCTTATTCTCTATGAATACAGGCTCTATTTTTTTAAAGAGGCCATTTCAACGCTATTCATCATGACCTATCTTTTTTCCGTTTTAAGCTCATTAATTGAGGTTATGCTCTATCTTTTTTTATCAAATTCCGCTTTTCGTCCAAGCTTTAACTTTATCGCAATCGACTGCTTCTTAATGCCTCTATTAGATGGAGCTATCGCATTTTTGCTTTTTTCTCTTCCCCACATGATGTATACAAAGTATCATAAGTACAAACTCTACAGAAAAAATTAATTATGCTTCTAGACGGTCATGCTGTTGCTAAAATTATTCGCCAAGAGATTAAAGATGAGCTTTCAAAAGGCTACAAGCGCCCGCCCTGTCTTGCCGCCATCCTTACAACAAATAATCCAGCATCTCATACCTATGTTGCGCGCAAGATAAAAGCCTGCCACGAAGTCGGCATCAAATCGCAAGTTTTTGAACTTGAGCCTACCCACACCAAAGACCTTATTGAACTTATTCACAAGTTAAATCGCGATTCAGAAGTTGATGGCATATTAGTACAGCTTCCGCTTCCTCACCGCATCCATGTGCTCGATATTCTAGCTGAAATTGACCCACAAAAAGATGTCGATGGCTTTCATCCGTTAAATGCTGGCAAAGTTCTTTTACAAGATCCCACAGCCTTTTATCCCTGCACTCCACTTGGCATTAAGGTTCTATTAGAATACTACAATATCCCTGTTGCAGGAAACCATGTGGTGATCTTAGGAAGAAGTAACATTGTTGGAAAACCGCTTGCTACGCTTCTTATGCAAGATGCTCCTGGCTGCAATGCAACCGTAACTGTTGCCCATAGCCGCTCCAAGCACTTAAAGCCGATCGCACAGTCAGCCGATATTTTGATTACAGCAATTGGAAAACCGCATAAAATTGGCCCGGAATGGGTAAAAGAGGGCGCAGTAGTGGTTGATGTGGGCATTAATAAAATTGAAGATCCATCTTCCAAAACAGGCTTTAAAATTGTTGGTGATGTAGACTTTGAAGCTGTAAAACATAAAGCAAGCGCCATCACGCCTGTTCCTGGAGGCGTTGGCCCTATGACCATTGCCATGCTGCTTAAAAATACGCTTAAAAGCTTTTTCTTACGGATATGAAAAACAACCTGTTGCTTTTTTCCTCTTTTCTCTCTTTGGCCCTCTTTTCTAGCTGTGAAAAGATTGAGCTTCCCATCCCAAAAAAAGCATTTTTTAGAAGAGAGATTTCCTCTTTTGAAGGTATTGCCATGACAATACCCTACCGGATAGAGATTGGAAGGGAGCTTACAAGCCTCGAGCAGAAAAAGGTGTTAAGTGTTGTAGACAAAACATTTCAAGAGATTGATATTATCTATAACAAATGGAATCCAAATTCTGAAGTCTCCAAAATTAATCGCCTGAAAGCTCATGAAAAAATGGAGCTTTCGCAAGGCCTTTTACAGCTTCTTAAGCGCTGTAAATATTTTGTGCAATTAACCAATGGAAGATTTGATCCTACTATTGAGCCTCTTCAGGCGCTTTGGAGAAGACATCTCGAAAATAATTCGGAACCGACTTCAAAAGAGATTGAGGCTATAAGGCCGGCAATTGGCTGGGATAATATTATCATAAGCGGAAAGGTTATCAAAAAGAGGCATCCGCTTACAGCCCTTGATCTTGGAGGGATTGCCAAAGGCTATGCTGTTGATCTTCTCATTGAGCGTTTAAAAAAGCTTGGATTTTATGATGTGTTTGTTGAGTGGGGCGGCGAAGTAAAAGCGATTGGCAAACACCCGCAAGGAAGAAACTGGGCCGTCTACATCACAAATTTAGATGATTTAGATCCAGAACATGCGCTTGCCTATGTTCCCCTAAAAGAGCAGGCGATTGCAACAAGCGGCGACTACATGCAGGAGTGGCATGTCGACAAAAGCAATACAACCTATTTTCACGTCTTTGATCCCAAAACATTGAGGCCTTTACAGATCACAGAGACATCTATTGCAAGCGCCTCTGTTTTAGCAAATGACTGCATGACGTCGGACGCGCTTGCCACCTGGCTTTTAATGTGTCAGAATTTAGATGAGGCCAAAGAGGCCATACAAAAGCTTGAAAAAATCTACCCTGAAAATGCCTACTGGCTTCTTTCCAGAAAAGATGTGCCAGCAAACACTCTTGTACCTATTGGATTGCAATAACACATTGTAGCTTAGACTTTAGAGCCAGTTGCAAAAATGATGACGCTTATCTAATCGCATCTTTTCTTGCCTGATTTTTGCAACTGCCTCTTTAGTCTGAGCTTGTTTGCGTAGATTTAGTCTGCGCTTTACACGATCTTTTGCATAAGTCTTCTTAGGCCGACAACGGACTGAAGTCCGTTGAAACAAGCGCAGACTAAAGTCTACGCTACATTCGTATGCCAAGCCTCGCCTTATTCAACCCATCGCGTTAAGACACGGACCCCTTCTTGAGTAGAAAAATCCCCCTCGATCATCTGCTCCATAAGTGGAACTACATGAGTCTCAACAAAAAGCTCTGTTATCTGATTCATTTTTGATTGTATTTTTTTAGCCTCAGAATCAGGAACAGTTGAGGGTATAGGACTGCTTTTTGCGCCAAGAGCACGCCTGTACTCATCTTTAATATGATCAAGCTTGTGCACCTGATTGCCATGTCGTGCAGAAGGGAAGGCCATTGGGTTTAGGAAGTATTTGCTTAAGGCAGGCTCTTCATCAATTGCAATCAGATAATGCGAATAGGGCACTCCCCTGCCGCCTGGAATAAGAAGAGGTCTTTCTTGATATTGCGCGTGCGATGAAGCTCCAGCTTGAGAAAGTAAAGAGCCTAAAAAGCTCATAAGTCCTTGACTTTGTGCATTAGAGCCTGAACCCTGAGATCCTGAATTTTGAGATTTTTGCTCAGGAACTAATTGTAAAGCTACCTGTTCAATAAATTCTTTGGTCTGCTGTTCAAGATCGGCTTTGAAGTCCTTCAAACATCTTATTTGAGCAAGATGAGCTTTAAATTGCGACTCGCCAAAGTTTATATACTGTCCATTGCCAACAGAGTACGTATCTTCAATGACCGCTGTCCAGACTCCTTTTGATGGATCAGAATTACTCTCTTTAAAAGAAAAGAGCAGGTGCTTTTTTTCAAAACTTGCCAAAAGCTCAGCTTCAAATTGAGAAAATTCTTTCTCATTTACTTTTGCTTTAGTTTTTTCGCAAAACGACACATACCGCGCATGAAGCACTTGAAACAAGGTTTTATAAAGCTGATCCTTAAGCTCGTTAATTTTTGGATTTATACCAATAGGATCTTGTAGGCCAATCCATTTCTCTTTTGGTCTAAAGCCGCTCATCACATCATCACGCTTATCAGGCATAAAGAGTGGCATTTGACGTCCTCCTCCCAATAGCTGGCCTCTAAAGCGATGCCTGCCGCCATGAGAAGTGGCTGTGCCAACATCTGACGTTAAGGCGGCTGTCTGTGTTGTTCCAACAATGGCATCGCCATACATGAGCATGGCAGGAAACGTTGACATGAAGGCGCCGTAAAAGGATTTACCGTGAGCAGGTCTTATGGCAGTTGTAGCAATTTGCATAGCCGTCTCAAGGCCTGGGGTTCCATGGAAGTAAACTGCTGGCTCATGCCCAACTCCTAAATCTACTAACTTGAGGCGTCTTGTTTGTCTCATGACCATATTTTTCAATTTTGCTCGAATTACCGTAAGAGCAGCATGAAGGTCGTGTCTATTATGATCGCAAAAGTGCTTGATACTTTCTGGAAGCTTTTCCTGTTTGGCTTCGTAGTTAGAGACGTTTGCCAAAATTTCATCAACAACAACAATTGTCTCTTCTGCTTTTTGTCTGACCATTTCGATATGCTCTTTTGGATGTATGCCGCGAGCCTGGCTGTAGGTATAGGCAGGAGCATGTGAAAATGGATTTGTGATTGTCATAGCCAAGCTAAAGGTCTTTTTAGCAATAAGATCGCGAAGCTCTTTTGGCGTTGAATCTGCCTGTGTCAGGCTTATAAGAGCAGATTTTCTTGTACGTGAGAGTCCATCAATTAATCGATTAATTAACTCATCGCAGCGTACCTTAAAGGGCTCTAAAGAGACTGCTGGCAGCGGATTTAACAGGTCCAAATTTCTCTTTAAGTTATGCAGTTTAAGAATCTGCATCGGTTTTGAGAAGAGATGAGTATTCTTCGCACATTGTTCTAAAAACAGATGAAGATCTACAAGATAAGGATGAAGTTCAGCAAGGGGTACATCTTTTCTTTCTTCTGTATAGCTTCCGCCAAGTTCTGTTAATACGTTATTTAGCCACACCTCTTTTTCAGACTCGATAAGAAACAGCCTTACCTCATAATCAGAAAGAGATGCCTCTTGTGCAATTTTTTTAAAATCAAAGCTGCCAACTTTTTTATAAACCTCTTGTAGTCTCATCGCATTAAGGCTTGCCACACTGCGTCCAGTAACCCCTGCTACCTCGTAAGCCGTAACGGACGATTTATCTAGCTTTGCCGCTGCGATTTCATAAAGCCTTATAACACTAGACTGTCTTGCCCTTTCTAAATAGACCTCTTTGTCTTTCTTGTTCATCTTTTCAAGTGCAATTTTTTGATCTTCTGTCCATTTAATCATACGTGCAACTGCTTTGTCCAAGAAGAAATCATCTGTAGGCAGCCGCGTTGACCTTTCGCCCTCTACTTGCAGCATTTTTACTGTAGGTTTTGCAGCTGAAGTTGATGAAAAAGAGACATCTTGAGTTAAGACTACTTCAACTAAGGCTTTTACGCTTGGCTTATCTAAAGCTTCTAATTGAGAAAGTAAAAATATCTGCTGCAAAGGATCTGGCTGAAAAGGTGCTTCTGGAAGTGGTGCTGAGGGAATTACTTTTTTCAAAAATGTGGTAATGAGGTTTTGCAGTTTTGCAAATTGCAGATTTTGTAAAATTTCTGCCTCTTCACTTCCAGCCTTATGCTGGACAACAACAAAACCATCTTTTGTCTCTTCTTTTCTAGCTACAATCCACTCTTTTTGGCTCTTGCTATAGCGAAGCATCCATTGATTGGCCTCAACTTGAGGACGCATTAAAAATTTCTCAGCCTCATCGTATGTGCAATCTGTTTTAAGCTGTTCTAAAAACGTAAAATCAGATTTCAGCTTTTCAGTTACAAAGAACTCAAAAAGGGGCATGACATGGCCAGAGTTATCTTGAGAAATATGCGGTCTTACACACTCCATAAAAAGAGCGCACATCTCGTCCTTGGGCATGTTCTTCATTTTTCCAAAAAGCCAGTTTGTAACGTAGCCTTTTGGTGGAAGGGCGCCAATTGATGACGGAAGTGCTACCGTCTTTATTCCAAATGGATCGCTCTCCCCTTTGTAGAGATAGCTATTTTTACCTTCAAAAAGAGAAAGCATCTTTTCGCCATCATAACTCGTTTTGGCAAACTTTTGTCTCTCCGCTTGCGGCCCTTGAGAGTAAAAAATCAGCTTATTTCGCATATTTGTAAAGGCAGGTCCGAATTGGAGAGATTCTCTTTTTACAAACTGTTTTGAATCTGGCTCTTTTTCTACCCAATCCTCACGCTTACCTTTATCGCAAGCAAGCTCTTCAATTGCATTGGCATCAAATTTTTGCTCTAAAAGCTCTACAAAGCCTTTAAACTTGGCTTTGGCACAATCTTTCGCATCATCGCTAAAATGGAGCATAATTTTTGTATCTGTTGGGTCATTTAAACCGCGTCTTAATTGATCTTGGCAATTCACCCTGCCCTGCAGCTGGATTCCATTGTCTTTGGCAACCTTAAGGACGGCCTCAAGTACTGATGCCACATATTCCTTTTTCGGGTTGAGAAAGAGTTGCCACTGATTTTTACCCTCTTCATAGCTTGTCGCGCCCTGAAAGATAGTCTTTTCTTGCGTTGGATTAAAGGTAAAATCAAACCAGTACATGCCCTTTGAGTGTAGGGCAGAAGCCGCATCTAAAACCTCTGTAAAGGCTTGCACAACAGGCTTTTTTGATTTGGCAAGGTTTAATTGATTAGATCCTGCTCCTTGCCCCGATCCTTGAGACGTTTGAGCAGGCTGATCATACTTGTCTTTCTCATCTTTGCCTGATTTTTCTTTTTGGGCAGGCTTATTCAGAGCATCATGAAGAAGACCCTGAATGCGAGTAAGTCTTTGCTGAAGCTCTTTCAGCTTTTCAGTCTGCGCTTTATTTTGATTAGATTGTGGCAGGCTTTGTTCAAGCTGAAGCGAGGTAGAATCAAAATCGCTCAGTAATTTATTTAGGTCAACTGACATAGGTATACCGTATTAAGCACACTATTAAAAAAAACAATTATACATAATATTACAATAAAAGTAAATACCTTGATTTATTAAGAAATTATTAAGATTTTTAAGCGTTTTATATGTTTTTAAAGCTTATTTTACGTTGACAACTTGCCCCAAAACTTTTTTGACTTTTTTTACATTACCGACCCTTTTTAATTGGCATATAATCACTGCAGCGATTTTTGTGGTAAGCTTTGGGCGGCTTGCTACCCTGGGACTATAGTTTATAGGATTTTTTGCTTTTTTTTTGCATCACCGACCATTTTTTCCGAGAATTTAAATGTGGAAAACGCATTCGCATATAATCCCGGCAGGGATTAAGGTGTCCAGCCCAGGGTAGCTTGCTACCCTGGGAACATATGCATGCGGCAATATCTGCCCCGGCAGGGGCAGAGCTAACCTAACACAAAGCGTGGATCATATTTAATTTCATTACGTGTGAGAAAAAGAAGAAATTCCTCTTCATAGCTCATTTTCTTATGATGTGCTTCTTGATTCTTGATATAATTTATCGTGTTTGAAAGATTTGAAAAACTTACCGAAAATATACCATAGCCTTCCTGCCATCGAAATTTTGTTTGATCTGGAATTTCTGTGTGAATCCATTTTGTTGATCTCGCTTTTATTTGCCTAATCATATCTGAAATCAATATATCGGGTTTGCTGCAAATTAAAAGATCCACATGATCTTGGATGCCCCCTATTTCTATTAGGTCGGCACCTATGGCTTTAATAATACCTCCCATATACTTATAAAGCCTTTCTCGAAAATGATGTTGAATAAGAGGACTTCGTTCCTTTGTCGACCAAACCACATGAAAAAACAATTTGGCGAGAGTGTGAGCCATTTATTCCCTATTTTCGATAATTCGTTAAATGAAAATAACATAGGGTTGCATTATGAAAAATTAAATTTTGGTTTCGTTTATAGCTCTGCCCCTACCGGGGCAGCATATTTCAAACATCACGTTTCCCAGGGTAGCAAGCTACCCTGGGCTGGACACCAAAATCCCTGCCGGGATTATATGCAAACACAAGGTATGAAGAAAAGGTATTCAAGTCTTTATCACCACCTACTGACATGCATACCCCCTACTCTACGAGGCTATTTTCTTCTTTTTTGGATTCGTCTTCGATGCGGTCTTGGAGCTCTTGGAGCCCGTGGATGAATTCTTTGATGTCGCCTGCACGATGATGTTTTTTGGCATACTGAAGGGCTTGAAGCAAGATCGCCTCTGCCTGGGCAATATCTTTCATCTCAATACAGCAGTCAATGGCATAGCTATAAGTGTCGATTCTAGAAGGATCCATCGTTTGGGCCGTTAAAAAGGCCAAAAGAGCTGATTTATAGACTTCATTTGAAGAGTGAGCAAGTCCCAAACCGATCCAGAAGTCAGGCACATAGGAGTTAAGCTTTGTAAGGAATTCAAAGCCTTGGACTGCCTCTTCAAAACGGTGCGCCTGCAAAAGGCCAATCGCTTGTTCAAAAAGCTTACTTAAATAGTCGCCAGAGAAGCCTAAAAGATCTTGGTTAAGCTTGGTTCTTGATAAAATAAGATCGATATCTTTTGTATTGTCAAGACCCTTCCAATGTTTTTTGGGGTGTGGAGCTTTTCGTAAATGTACTTTTGAAGCTTTTTTGTGAACAGGGCCGCGTCTCATACTTTCCCCTCAATTTAGTTAATTACTGTTTGGAGCGCATAATTTTCTCTCTTAGAGCTTTTGCTTTTGCAACAATCTCTTTTTCTTCATGACTTTGCTTTTTTGCTTTTTCATCAAGAAGCTGCAGGTCATGCAGAGCCTCTGCTTTTTGGTTTAAAAGATAGTGGCAGCAGGCTGAGTAGTAGTAGGGAACGGGATTTAAAGGCTCAACATTTACTGCACACTCGTACGAAAGCACTGCCTGCTCATACTCTTCTAAAAACTGATACGACATGGCAAGGCCAAGCCAGTAGCCATATACAAAGGGATTAAGTGTTGTGAGGAAGAGAAAAGCATCTTGTGACTCTTGATATCGCCCTTCCTGAAATATGTTGTAGGCAGTCGTGTAGAGCTTTTGCATAAGATCGTCTGAGTAGCCGATAATATCTTGCAGGCTTTTGCCCTCTTCAATATATTTTCTTAAAATGCCGGGCTTCTGAAGCTGCTCTATCGTATCGTCCGGTATTTTAAGCTCATCTGGTAAGTCCATATATCTTTAAGCCTGCTCCCTATTATCGATTAGTATCTTTATAGCTGTCTGACAGTGTATTATTTTCATTTGGTCAGCATCCGTTGCGGCTTTTGGATCATTCTCTTCTACGACTTTTGTTGTTCTTGCTCTTTCCGCTTTACTCGGTAAATATCTAACCCTAGGCATGAGGTCTTGTCTTGTAAGTTCTGAAATGGGACTATTTCCGCTTTGCTCAATGGGCTTATCTCCAACCTTCATAAATCCCTCCATTCTCTATAAAATCACTCTCAAACCCATTATACTAAATTTTTTAATTATTAAAATAAAAATTTTATACATTACCCCATTGACTTAAATCATTCACTTTTCATATGGTTTTGAGGTAAAAAGTCTTATTTTTTCGGAGCCTATGCCTCAGACTGTATTGAGCAAAAAGAACAAGATCTTTTTAGCTGACTTTCAATACAAAAAAGAGATCGAGAACCGTCTCTTTATGGCAAGTCTCACCCCTTTTGAAGTTACTGTCCTTCAAGAAATCATCCATAGCTCAATCAAAATACCAATCTCCGATCTCTGCGACACACTCTCTTGTCCCGAATATCTTTTACTCCCAGTATTTGAAAAATTTTGCAAAATCGGGCTTTTAACTCGGCAAAAAGACTCCCTCTATGTAGACAAAGTGCTGAGAAAGTATTTTGAATTTCACATACAGAAATTTGATAATGACTTTGTTGCAGACATTGAATTCTTTCTGGGAATTCTGAGTATGCTGCCAATCTCAATTCTACCCATTTGGTATGGAATTCCAAGATCCTCTGACAATATTTTTCAATCTCTTATAGAAAAGTACTTTTTGACTCCCAAAATTTATCAAAAATATTTAGATGACCTTGTGTTTGACGAAGAGCACCTAACTGCTATAAAAGATGATCTTTTCTTATCACCTGACCTTGCACTCGAAATACCTCATATTCGTGAAAAATACTCACTCTCTAAAGAAAAGCTTAAAGAGTCACTCCTTATACTTGAGCTTCACTTCGTTGGCGCTGAAACCTTTCATAGGAATAAAGAAGACTGCAAAGGAATCCTAAAACCATTTTTAGAATTCAGAGAATACCTTTTTGAAACAAGAAAATCCCTTCAAACAATTGAGGATCAGTGCCAAATTAAAACCCAATATGAAGATGATTTTGGTTTTCTTTTTGCCTTTCAGGACTTTTTAAAAGAACTCAATGATGACACCTTTGTCTATGAGGAGACAGACTCTCATAAAGCTTTTGTCAATCAAGCTTGGGTTTTAGGTTTTGTTCAGGAGCCTACAGGGCCTCCAAAAGTAAAACAAAATCCGAAAGCATTCCTTGACATGTCCCTCCAAAACCGAGCAGCGCTTATTTACAGATATGCTGCAGCTGATTACGCCTACAATGTTTTTGCCGACCACAGACCAACGATTGAATGTGTGGAAAGAAGCATTCGAGAAATCGAAAATGGCCTCAGAAAAGTTATAGGCAAGGGATGGATTTTCTTTGATGACTTTTTCAATAATTTTAACGGCCATATCGGAGATTCAGATCCGGTAATCCTTAAAAAAGTTGGCAAAACATGGAGTTATGTTGCACCAGTTTACACACCATGTGAAGCTTTTTTTATTGAGCAAATGATCTTTAAAACGCTTTTTCGTGCAGGAATTACTGCAACAGGACGATATCAAGGCAGGCTCTGTTTTACCGTAACCAATTTCGGCAAAAAGATGCTCACCTCTTAACCTCAGGATTGTAGCGGCGCATTTACGCTTCGACTTTAGAGCCCGTTGCAAAAATCCGTTATTTTAGCCAGGCAAATTTTTTCCTTCACACATGTAGCGTAGACTTTAGAGGCAGTTGCAAAAATCCGTAGCTATAATCCCGGCAGGGATTTTGGTGTCCAGCCCAGGGTAGCTTTGCTACCCTGGGAACCATGTGCAACCGAAATTCCTGCCCCGGCAGGGGCAGAGCTCTGCTGCTCCCGCAGCAGATATTGCATTACGCATTCATTACCCAGGGTAGCAAGCTACCCTGGGCTGGGCGCCAAAATCCCTACCGGGATTAATTTTTGGATTTTTGCAACTGCCTCTTTAGTCTAAGCGTAAGCGTGGATATTCCCTGCTTCTATGCAAAATGTTTTAAGATGGGTATCTTGTGATAGGCTCTCTTTTTGAGAGGCGTGCGAAGATAAAAATACCTGCCCAAGCTTAGCTGAAAGCCCAAAAAGATACTTTCTTCTCGCGCTATCAAGAAAGGCTCCAAAATCGTCGATCATCATAAGAGGCTTTTCTTGTGCATGGCTTTCGAGTGCATGCCATTCGGCAAGTTTTAGAGCAAAACTCACAAGGCGCATCTCCCCTTCACTGCCAAAATCAGAAGCAAGCTTATCTTTCAAAAAAATAGCAATGTCATCACGATGCGGCCCCACAAGGGTTGTTCCAAGGATTGCCTCTTGAGCTCGTTTTGACCTCAGCTCTTTTTCAAAATAGGCACTTAAGGTATCCAAACTCTCTTTGTAAGGTGCTTTTGTTTTGTAAGTAAGATGCATCTTATCTCTATTTCCAGATAGCTCTGAGAAAAACTTCTCAACAAAAAAGGAGAGCTCTTCAACTTTTTCAGAACGCTTTTTGGTAATATAGGAAGCAGAGTTTGCAAGTTCTACCTCCCACGCATCGATTGTGCGAAATGTTTTTTCCTTAAGGAGCGTATTTCTCTGCTTTAAAGCTCTTTTATATCGAGATAAATGGTGCACATAAAGAGGATCTATTTGCGCGATCTGAAGATCAATAAAGTGCCTACGGACAAGCGGCGCCCCTTTCACTAGGTTTTGCACCTCTGGCGTGCAGGCAACTCCCAGAAGCTGACCTATTAATGCAATTTGCGACTCGCAAAGCCTTTTATTTAAAAAAATGCGTTTCTTTAAACCATCGAAGGAGAACTGTATTTCATGAGTTAAGCCCTGCTTTTCAAAGCCGATTTCAATAAAGAAACCAGCTTCTCCATGTCTGATGAGATCATTTGGAATGTGCGTGCGAAACGATGAGCCTGTCATAGCCAGGTAGACTGCTTCCAAAATACTCGTCTTTCCTTGAGCATTGAGGCCAATAATTTCATTCATTTGAGGAGAGAAATCAATTTCAAGCTCTTTCAAATTACGAAAATTCCTGACATATAACCACTTTAATTCCACAAGCACCAATTAGAGGACTTCGTTTAAGCGCATCGGCATAAGCACAAAGAGCGGTGAAGGAAGCTCTCCTTGCGCCTGAAACTTGGTATCTCCATCTGTGATGATGCCAGGGTTGAACGCATCTGAAAAGCCCATGGTGACTGTTTCGTTCTTGCTATGGCGCAAAATATCGAGAAAGAAGCTTGGGTTAAAGGCAATGTCAAAACGAGGCCCGTCGTAATTGACAGGCATGCTTACCTTGCCTTCACCTACATCCATGACGCCGCCATTAAGATGAAGCTCGCCATTCATAAAGCTAAAGCGTATAGAGTGGCTTTGCTCTGATGTAAAGAGCGCAATTTGCCTTAAGAGCGCCATGAGCTCTTCACGATGAAGCGTGACAAAAGAGTTTGACTGGGAAGGGATCACCTTTTCAACATCAGGATAGTCGCCAGACAATAGCTTGCTCACAATAATCGTATCGTTTGCTTTAACTGCGACTTTATCAGGCATAACAAAGAAGATGCACTCATCATCATCGTCTTGCTTGAGCATCTTCATAATTTCATCGACAGCTTTAATCGGGATAATGCACTCGCAATTGGCGACAACTTCAACTGGAACGAGAGTTGAGGCACGGGCAAGGCGTTTTCCATCTGTTCCAATAAAGCGCGCATATCCATTTATAATTTGCAGACACACACCTGTGAAGACATAGCGTGTATCTTCCTTTGAAACTGCAAACGCTGTGCGAAAGAACATATCTTTCAGCTCGCTCTGCTTAAACTTAATTTGAGTTGCGCTTGAGTAGTCGGGAAGATCTGGGAAATCAGCGCGCGGCATGCCATGCATTTTAAAAACGGAGGCATCTGCCTTAATAGTTGCAACATCTCTCTCATTGGTCGTAATCTCAATATGCGAGGCGGTAAGCGTGCGTAAAAGCTCAGAAAAGCGTTTTGCAGGAAGTGTTGTTGATCCTGGCTGAATGACCCTTGCAGGGCATTGGCAGCGCACACCAACAGTAAGATCAGTCGCGGTTAAAACAAGCCTATCATCGATTGCTTCAAGTAAGAAATTCGAAAGTATGGGAATAGGTGTTTTTGGAGCTACAATGTTCTGAATGTGGTTGATTACTTGAACGAGATCTTCTCTTGAGATAATAAATTGCATACTCTCCTCAATAATTGAACGGTGATTCGTCATTTTCATCTTTTGCTGCGAAAAATGCAAGAGTTCAATTGACTCTAAGCTTTTGTGTTGTTTATACTCTCTCATCTATGAATAAACCAAAAGACAAAAAAGAGACGCAAAACAAGGAACTTGCCTCCAACCGAAAAGCGCATTTTGAATATGAAATTATTGATACGCTCGAATGCGGTATTCAGCTCATGGGCACTGAAATTAAGTCCATGCGCGAGCATGGAGCAAGTATTCAAGAGGCCTATATAGCTGTAGATAAAGGCGAGCTTTGGCTTATTAATTCCAGTATTACGCCCTATCAATTTGGTTCTGTCTACAACCATGAAGAAAAGCGTAAAAGAAAGCTACTTGCCCATAAGCGCGAAATCATCCGTTTTGGGCAGACCATCCAAGAAAAAGGGCTTACCTGCATCCCTCTTGCAATCTATCTAAAAAATGGCAAAGCCAAAGTAAAGATTGCCATCTGCAAAGGCAAAAAGCTTCACGATAAGCGTAAATCCATTCAGGAGCGCGATGAAAAGCGCGAAATCAGCCGCCTCATGAAACAGTGATCACATGATCTGAACAACAAGATGCCAGGATAAGAGCAACAGGAACAGGATCACCAGGATCACCAGGATAACCAGGATGACCAGGATGACCAGGATGACCAGGATAAAGCAAAAAGCTTTTCTCGTTAGAACTCAATATTTTAGAGAAAAATTATAACTTTATTTATCCTGTTCTGATCCTGGTCATCCTGGTTATCCTGGTTATCCTGTTCCTTGCTTATCCGTAATCTTGTGGATTTTGAAAATCTTGTTGTTGGCTTAACGCAGGCTTAACTCTCACACTGTAGTTTTTTGAACTTTACATGAAGGAGTTAATAAAATGATTCACTTACATAATGGCCTGCCAGGTGGAGCTGAGATGCTTCTCAATCAAGAACAAGAAGCTTCTGTGGAGCCTCTTGATTCTGGATTTTTCGAAAGGCAGGTAACAAGGATCTCTGATTTTCTTCAAGAAATCAACGCTCTTACGGCTCAAGCCTTTCTGTGTGTGATAAACCGCATAGTCGACCTATTAAAAGAAAATTTTAACCTTCTCTTTTTTGTCGGTGCAAACGTATTCGCTGCATCAAGTTTTCCAGATCTTTTCTTGGCTGGCCTTCCTTTTGGCGCCTTTCTTTCTTTTTTAGCCGGTCAAACTGCAGAGCACAGAGGCTACGTCAATCAAGACTTTTATATCTGTCAAAAATCTTTGCTTGCTGGGGCCATTGTTCAATCAACCCTTGGAACACTCAACCTTTTGGGAAAATCCCTCGTACATCTTAATGCAGGCAGGTTTTCGGTTGCTCATGAAGGAATTGTCTCAAGTATTGTTGCAGGAGCACTTGGAGGAGCTTATGCCTTCTCTGCAGCATCGCTTCTTATCGACAGCATGAGGCAAAGATTTTTTTCGTAAAATATATGATTGCTTTGATTGAGAGGATGCCCGTTACCACAATAAAGATTGGAATTGAGATAAAAAAGTGGCCAATAGTTAAAAGCTTTCTGAGAGGCTTTTTTTGCTCTATCTCAGGATCAAGTTTTTCAATAACCACTCCAGAAAAAGCGGGACAGACTCGTAAATGCGCAAAGAAGAAATTTTGTTTTATCTCTGATTTTATACAATTTATTTGCCAAGATTTTTCTAAGTAGGAGCCCACATAAAAGACAGGATCGCCTTCGCGAAAATAGAGACAAACTTTTGGATTTTCTTCATGAGAGCAACCCAAACTCTTTTTAAAAGGCAATGCTGGACAAAAGGCGTGAACTTCGCTGATTTTATCTCGATGAAAACTCATAGTAAGAAGGGAAAGTGTTGCCCCAAGGCTTTTGCCATAAACCTTTACTTTCTTATTCGTCTGTTTTGAAGTCTTCTCAAGCCAAAGAGTACTTTGTTTATGGGCAAAGAGCGTATAGGCAAGCTCCCCTACACAAAATCCAGGAACAAAGTCTGTCCAGAGTGACAAAAGGTTTCCAGTTGCTGTTGGCTGCGGCGTTCCCATAAAGAGTAAAAGCGGCTCAGCATCACCTTTTGAGGTAAGGCCAAGTGCAAGCATGGGAGTTCCTAAATAGGTTGGAGTTAGTGGAATACGTTCTATTTCATACTCTGAAAGCTGCCACGTTCCAGAAATTTTTTGAGGCACAAAAAATGAAGTTTTATCTTGCGGCTCCATGAAAGGCAAAAGAGCTAAAATCCAGCCCACAGTAATATTAAAGAGCTCTTCGTTTTCATTTTGCTCATTTTTTTCAATTTGTTTAAAAAGTGTAAAGATGAGCTTTTGAAACTCCTGAAGGCAGACGTCCAGAATCTCTCTATCCTTTTTTTTAAAAACAGCATTAAAAAATCTCTTTGAAAACGCCTGATTTGAGAACTCAACGTTTGAAAAAAGAAATTTTACCGCGTTCTCAGCATCTTCTGCGATGGTTTTTGGCCTTTTAAGTTCTAAATTTTCGTATGGCGGCGCCAAGCTCATTTTCATATCTTTATCTACTTTTGCATTTACCTTAATTAGGAGTGATTTTAAAATACGTATGTTTTTCAACAATACATAAATGGAACGCAGTATGGAACGCAATGCATTTGTTTTTCGTTTGGTTTTCCTGTTAATTGCCTGTCTTGCAACCACGACATATGAACTGGCAACAGGAAATTCACAAGAACTACTCAACCCCTTCTTATTGGGAGTGACTAAAGGCTTACTTATCTTTCTTCTATTAGTTGCTTGCGAATTTGGTCTGAAGCGGCTATCTCTTCGCGCCTTTAATACAACGCTTGTTGGAATTGGGGTTGGCGGCTTAATGGGTCTTACTGTTGGTGCTTGCTTAAATTCACTTTTCTCTCTTTTGGGCGTAAAACCGCAAAATGAATTTTATAATTTTATTGTTCTTTTTAGCTATGTTGCCTCTATCTACTTAGGCATTATCGCAACAAAAGCATCAGCTGAAGTTTGGTGGTTAAGTATTCCTTTTGTGCAGCTCTCCCCTACAGGCCAAGCTAAAAAACGAGAGCTTCTTCTCGATTTATCTGCAATTGAAGATACAAGACTTACTGACCTTGCAAGATCTGGCCTCCTCGACCATCAGCTCGTGCTTCCAACTTTTGTCATGAAAGAGGTGCAAAAAGGCATGGAAGCTGCTGACGAAGCTACCAAAACTCGTTTCAGAAAATGCTACGAAAACATCAAGCGCTTAGAAAATATGCAAACTCTGGGATTTACGCACAAAGAGTTTCATATTAACGAATTTGATGACATGCCAACAAAACTTTTAGCCTGCGCCAAGTTAATTGGAGCGCATATTCTGACTTCTGAGTTGAACACGCTCAAGCAAGGTGATGAAGAAGGCGTTATTATTATCAGCTTAGAAAATATTGCAAACGCCATTAAACCCTCTGCCCAGCGAGGCGAACTTCTTACCATTAAGATCCAGCGTCCAGGAAAAGAGCCTAAGCAAGGCGTTGGCTATTTAGAAGATGGCACGATGGTTGTCGTCAATGGCGGCGGCGAGTTTCTTGGAGAGACCATCCGCACACAAGTACTTTCACAAAAATATTCAAGCTCTGGCAAAATCATCTTCTGCAATGCTTTACAAACTGATGAAAAAATACCAATTCGCCCATCTGGCGCAAACTTTTCAGATGATCAAGCCTACTCAGCATCTCCCTATGTTGTAGGAAATGACAAAAGAGAAGAGGCCTTTACAACAACAACAGCTGCATCCCGTCTAAGAAAAGAGCCTACACATGAAAAGAGCTACACAGATCCTTGGAATAGGCACTGATATCATCGAAATCGATCGTATTGCCATGGCGATCAAACGTCATGGCACACATTTCCTTGATCGAATTTTCACAGATTATGAGCGAAAGTACGCCCAAAAATATTCCTCACCAGAGGCAGTCTTCGCAGGAAGATTTGCTGCCAAAGAGGCTATCTCCAAAGCCTTCGGCACAGGAATTACCGTTGAAGTTGGCTGGAAAGACATAGAAATTATCAACGGTCAAAAGGGCGAACCGATCGTTAAACTCTCAAAAAACCTTCAAAGTAAATTCCCAGAGAGTGAAATTTTAATCTCCATTTCTCATTGCCGAGAATATGCCACAGCCTTTGCTATCTGGCAAAGAACAACAGAGTAAGAAATTAAAAAGTTGCTGTTCTATACGTTTTTCTTGACTCTCACCCAACATAATATGTATCAATGATTTTTTGACTGCACGTTAATTTTTTTTAAATTCTTGAGGTATATATGAAAGCAGCTGTCATTGAAAAATTTAATGCTCCTTGGGTTATTAAAGAGCTTGCCGATCCAAAGCCAAAGAGTGGGCAGGTACTTATTAAAATAATGGCTTCAGGAATGTGCGGAACAGATGTGCACGTGCATCGCGGACTTTTTCCTGTCAAGCTGCCACTTGTTGCTGGACATGAACCTGTTGGAGTTATTGTTGAAGTAGGAGCAGGTGTTACCGATTTTAAAATAGGCGATCGAGTAGGAGTTTCTTGGGTGCAAAAAGGCTGCGGCCGCTGCCCCTATTGTCAAGGGCAAAAACCTATTTATTGTTCAACTCCAGATGGCAAAGAGACGTGGATGAATTTAGGAGGCGGAAACTCTGAGCTTATGCTTGCTTGGAAAGAGGGCTTAACGCTTTTGCCAGATTCGCTTCCCTTTGAAGTTGCAGCCCCTCTTTTTTGTGGAGGCTTTACCATTGCAAGCGGCCTTTATAATGCGCGGCCAAAGCCTGGTGAAAGAGTTGCCGTTTTAGGCGTTGGCGGACTTGGCCATCTTGCAATTCAGTATGCTAAAGCAAAAGGTCATTATGTTCTTGCGATCACGCGCTCTAAAGACAAAATTGATCTCTCAAAAAAACTTGGTGCTGACGAGGTTGTGGTGGGAGACAATCCAGGCAAAGCGCTTAAAGAGGCAGGTGGCGCTGACATCATTTTGAATACAGCAAGCTCAAGCACCTTAGCCTCGCAAGCAATAGAAGGCCTTCTTCCGGAAGGAAGGTTTATTGGCATGGGCATTGATCAAGACGATCTAAAAGTAAACCCATTTTTTCTTCTTGAAGGACAGAGAGAAGTAAAAGGAAGCCTACAGAATAAGAGAGAAGAGCTTGTTGATATTTTAAATTTAGCAGCCTCTGGCAAAGTAAAGCCAATGCTTGAGATATATTCCCTGAGTGAAATCAACAAAGCATTAGAGCGCCTGATTGATGACAAAGTACGTTTTCGAGCTGTTATTAAGTTTTAGAGACGCTTAATTAATTGGCTCAAGATTTGACATCAAATTCAGCTGAGTTCTTTCGATTTTGACACTGTCGCCTGTTGCAAGATCGATTAAAAAGCCAGGCAAGAAGAGAAGATTCCAAAGCCCACATCGCTGAAATCTGGTGTTAATTTGCACCGCCTGCTCATAAAATCCCTCTTTTTTCAAGATTACAGTTTTGCCGCCATAAATATGGCTTGGAAACGTAATACTTGCAGGTGTCGTGCCGCAACGCTCGCCTTCTATGTATATACCTACGTCTTTTGGCTGAGAGTTGATGCAGACTGTACGTCTATTATCACCAAAAATAGTTGCGCAGCTATTGAGTGATAAGAGGACAATTGAGGCAAAAACAGAGGCAGACACAACTGGAACGAGCTTTTTAAGCATATTTTTAGACGTTTTCATAATAAATACTAATAAATATTTTGTTGGTCATATTTACTCAAGCATTATTTAGACAGGCTTACTCTTTTGATCCAAACAGCTAACTGGATCAAGTTTTTCATTTTCTAGAAATTCCTTAGCCTCTTTAGGAGTAAAGGCAAAGCCTCTTCCCATCCCATGCATACCGCAACTTATATAAAATCCTATTGATGGGATGAAGGCTTCATCTACGTGAAGAAAAATATCCGGTATTTTTTCAGAAGTGAGATACTTTTCAACCGTCATAAAAATAGCTCTTACTAAGGCTGCACGGCCTGCTCCTCGAACTGATTTCTCATTTTTGATTACATCTGTCTTTATATTCTGAGGTGCAGATACGATGTGCGTTAGAATACAATAATCGGAAGGAGCTTGCGCAAATGAAAATGTGGCAAGCGCTTGAACTTTGTTATCCCGATCTCTTACGACAATAGCCCTTTTTGGTTCATGAATAAGAGCTTTTTTTTCATCAGCTTCTTGACTTACAGAATTATACATTCCTTGACAAATCCTGGCACAATCAAAAAGCTTCTCACGATCTTGCAAAAGTCTGAGTGTACGACTATCTTTTTTTGCGCAAAAGAGAAAAGATTTCGGGGCTAACTTGAACATTCTATGCCACTCTTCAAAAGAGTCAAACATTGCACATGTTTTTTCACTCTGCAGATCTTGCCAGATTTCTTTTTCACAAAACTCTACAGTTTTTTCTGCAGTTTCTTGCCAAGCTTTTACATCAGCCTTAAAATCTTTAAGCGGCTCAATTGAAACTTGTAAATCACCTTCTTTTTTAGAAAAAAAATGATTACGAAGCTCTTTGAACCTAGCAAATGAGATATCCCCTTCATGAGACGTTACTTGACCCAAAGAAAGAAAAGGAGCTGCTGTTAACCCTGGACTTAAAACCATAAATTATAAACTTAATTTTTAATTAGTACGATAATTATCATAACACTATTCAGATTTATTCAATATTATGAAGTGTAACTAGATATTGTAGCTTAGACTTTAGAGGCAGTTGCAAAAATCCAGAGCTTATAATCCCGGCAGGGATTAAGGTGTCCAGCCCAGGGTAGCTTTGCTACCCTGGGAACCATGTGCAACCGAAATTGCTGCCCCGGCAGGGGCAGAGCTCTGCTGCTCCCGCAGCAGATATTGCATTACGCATTCATTACCCAGGGTAGCAAGCTACCCTGGGCTGGGCACCAAAATCCCTACCGGGATTAATTTTTGGATTTTTGCAACTGGCTCTAAAGTCTAAGCTACAATATGTAGCTACAACCTGTATCGGATACCTTGATCTATTTTTGATCCTGTTCTTTTTTCTCCTAGATCCTGTTAGAACGAGAAGGGAACGTCGAGGCCGACTTCAAATGCATAGAGCTCTTTGGGAGCATTTTTGGCATTTACCCTATACAATCCTTTTGCATACAGCAAACCAAAATCATCAATGGAAAAATTCAGACCAAGGCCTAAATCTATCGTACGATAGTGAATCTCGCCATAGCCTTTGAAACGGTGTATATGATGAATTTGATGCTTGCCAAAACCTCTTTCAGCTTTGCAGAAAAGATCTAGAGAGCAGATATCTTGAAAGAGCTCTTCAAAATGAGCCTCCTCGCGTACCCATGGACAGCCTCTCTCTGCAACTCCTAAAAGCGAGACAAAGTAAGCGCGAGAAAAGAAGTTCGATGTCCCCAAAAAGCCGAACTCTTTGCCGATAGCACCATGGATCTCTGTCTCATAATAGCCATGATGCAAGAGGCTTATATCGTGAAAACTTCTTCGCGGTATGAAGCTTGTCGATATGCCACTTGAAACGGAAGCAATATCTCCTGCAACATCGTTTAAAAAAAGATAGCGAGCTGTACCCTTCGTTTTCTCTAAGCCAAATTCATGTTCACGAGAATTAAACCCGCTTATTTCGAACTCAGTAGAAACTTCAGGTATTGGAGTAAACATCAGGCTAAATGTTTCAATATTGCCCCACAGACGATGGTGTCTCGTTTTCTCATCCATATCAATTTTTCGAGAATGAAAATGAAGATAGGAAACTGTTGGCTCAAATTCATAGACATTGCCAAACCAGGGAGCCAATTGTGTTGCGAAAAGACTTAAAGAAAAAAACTGAATTGTCAGAAAAAAGCCAAAAACTGTTCTACTTTTTCGCATGTAACTTAAACTCCTTTATTCATCTAATCCAATTGAGGCGAGATAACGTTCTGCTTCAAGAGCCGCCATGCAGCCAGTTCCTGCTGCGGTAATTGCTTGCCGATAGACAAAATCTTGAACATCGCCAGCTGCAAAAACACCTGGAATCTCTGTTTCGGTAGTTCCAGGTTTTACCATAAGATAGCCATTTGGTGTAAGTGGAAGTTGACCATTTAAAAATTGCACATTTGGAACATGGCCTACAGCAAAAAACAGGCCTCCTGCATGCCGTTTGGTCTTGGCTTCAGTTTTAAGATTGAGGATTGTTACATGCTCAACATAGTCTTTTCCACTCACTGAATCAACAGTACTATCCCACAAAACCTCAATTTTATGATGCTTAAGTACCCGCTCTGCCATTATTTTAGAGGCTCTAAATTCACCTCTTCGATGGACAATATGCACTTTTTTGGCATATTTCGTAAGAAAAAGCGCCTCCTCCATCGCAGAGTCTCCGCCTCCTACGACGTAAAGGTCTTTGTCGCGAAAGATTGGCAGCGCGCCATCGCAGACAGCACAAGCAGAAACACCTTTTTGCCACAGCTCATCGTCATGAGTTCCTGGAATATCGAGCCTTTTTGCAGTAGCTCCTGTTGAAATAATAATTGAGTCTGCATGAAAGCTCGTTTTCATCCCCTCTACTAAAAAGGGCCTTTGCTTGAGATCTACGAGTTTTACATCTTCAAGCAAGCAGTGAGTTCCAAATTTCAGCGCCTGTTTTTTAAACATTTTCATCATTTCAGGGCCAGTTACGGCCTCAGGAAAGCCCGGATAATTTTCTACATCAGTTGTGCTCATCAGCTGGCCGCCTGGAAGGCCAGAATAAAAACCTTCGAATAAAACAGGCTCAAGGCACGCTCTTGCAGCATAAATTGCAGCTGTATAGCCGGCAGGGCCAGAACCAATAATAACAAGCTTTTTTCGCTTCATTTCACGCCTCATAAATATTAGCAGTTGAATTTCACAGATTGACCTTTTTTCGTAAAGAGCAAATTCGTAAAATTTCAGGAAAAAATTTCTGAAATTTTTTTAGATAAAAAAAGCGCTTGGCCCTTATAATAGACATAATTTACTTAGCAGAGGTAAAACCTAAGAGAGATGAAAGAGAGGGCCGGCAGGCTTTTTAATGTATATTCCGGTGAAGGCAAAAGGGCTATTTTTTTCTGCCTACTTGCATTTTTAGTTTCCCTTGGGGCATCACTTGCCCTTAAGCTCTCCGATGCTCTGTTTCTTATACATTTAAGCGCAACTAAACTACCGCTTGCCTATGGCTGCATTGCCTGCTCCATGTTTGTCATTGCAACGCTTATTATTTACGCTTTAAACCACTACTCCCCATCCGCAATTTTTAAAAACGTCCTTTTAATTGCTCTTACTTTTTATGGGCTCGTAACCTGTGCGATGCTTCTGGGCTATGACAAGACAACGCCTTGGGTCTGGTTTTTTTTTTTGCGTGTATGCAATAACATCCTCTTCATTGAAATTATCAGCTGCTTTTGGACCTTTTTGGATGAATACTACCACTTCCAGGACGCCAAAAGGCTCTATACGCTCTTTAACTCGGCGATCTACCTTGGCCTTGCCTGCACCGGTTTTATCATTCAGACTGGAGCTTTAGAAGTCGTCCAGATCTATGCCCTTGTCTTTATTTTCATTTTAGGTGCGCTTTCGCTCAGACAAAAAATTACTGTTCAGTACGATATTGTGCCAGATGATGCGGAAATGGAGACGGCAAAAGCTCCTGAAGAGAGATCCATGAAAGGCTTTTTCAGCGCCTTTTTACAGTCGCGCTTTACCCTGTTTCTTATGCTCGGAAGCCTTGTGCTCTTTTTCTTAATGACAACAACAGAATTTGGCTATTATAGCGCCTTTCAAAACCATTTTGCTCATGTTAAAGAGGCAGAATCTTTAGATGCAGCATCCTTTGAACTGACGCGTTTTATCGGCTCTTGCCTTGCCTTTGTGGGCATTGCCAACTTGCTCATCGGCTGGTTTTTTTACAGCCGCTTGGTTTTACGCTTTGGCGTCATCAATTTAATACTTTTGACGCCCATCGGCTTTACCACGACCTATCTTGGCTGGCCCTTTGATCCGACTCTCCTTTTCCCTCTGATCGGATTTTTTGTCGTAGAATGCATGTATCCTGTTATTGAAGATAACAACTTTAACCTACTCTTAAATGGCGTTCCGATAAGGCTAAAAGCAAA
>Ga0207055_1039_pt1 | contig 34635 bp, 29 predicted proteins | sample Alteio_BWMinCont_57_FD_153293 | JGI IMG/M metagenome (GOLD analysis project Ga0207055, IMG submission 153293) | Enriched cells from forest soil in Barre Woods Harvard Forest LTER site, Petersham, Massachusetts, United States -... | ecosystem: Environmental > Terrestrial > Soil > Temperate forest >...
CAACCGTCGATCCAGGCGCAATCGCTGATCGGCTCGAGCCACGGCGATCTGCTGACGGCCGGCGCCGCGGACTCGATCCTGGGCGGCTCGGGTGACGACACTGTCGTGAGCGGCGCGGGCTCGGACACGCTGAACGGCGGGTCTGGGAACAACATCGTATCCTTCGCGAACTCGACGGCGAGCGTGTCGGTCAACCTGGCAACCGATGCCGCGTCGGGTGGCTACGCGCAAGGCGATGTGCTGAGCAATTTCTCGGGTGCGATCGGGTCAATATACAGCGATACGCTGATGGGTAGCGGCGCGGGGGACGTGCTGAACGGCGGTTCGGGCGGGAACGATTCGCTGGTGGCGGGCATCGGCAGTGAGACGCTGGTCGCGAGCGGGACGGGTTCGGACACGCTGATTGCGGGAACGGGGAACGACCAGCTGGTATCGGGCGGCGGCCCGACATTGTTCAAGCTGGCGTCGGGGGATGGCCTGGACGTGATCCAGGGGTTCAAGGTCGGCGCTGGCGAGGACACGTTGAGCCTCGCGGGGACGACCGACGGGGCAGTGACCTTGTCGGCGCTGGGTCCGCAGGTCCTGGCGTTGAGCGCGAGCGGGCCGGTGTCGGTGGTGGATCCGGACGGCTCGCAGGTGAGCTGGGGCACGGCGGGATCGGGCTGGAAGGCGACGATCGGGGCGTCGGACGGGACCGGGCATGCGTCGGTGCTGTGGGACGATCCGACGACGGGGAACCTGTCCTACTGGACCGTGGGTGCGGGCGGCGCGGCGGTGATGTCGTCGTTGGGCAGTTTTGGTGCGTCGTCGAGCTGGCGGATCGTGGGGAGCGGTGACTTCGACGGCAACGGGTCGGCCGATTTCCTGGCGTTCAATCCGACGAGCGGCAGCGCCTTGGCCTGGCTGACCAATGGGCCGAGCGTGACGGCCTGGGCGATGCTCGCGACGGGGTTGGCGGCGGGCTGGTCGCCGGTGGCGTTTGGCGACTTCACGGGCGACGGCATGTCGGACGTGTTCTGGGACGACCCGACGACGGGCCAGACGTCGATGTGGCTCATGAACGGGCTGACGATCGCGAGCGCGCCGGCTTCGGCGCCGATGGCGCCGGGCTCGGAGGTGCTAGGGACGGGCGACTTCAATCATGACGGCAAGGCCGACCTGGTGTGGGAGAACCCGACGACCGGGCAGGTGAGCGTTTGGTACATGAACGGGGCGAGCGTCGCGGGGACGACGACGCTCGGGACGGTGAGCACGAGCTGGACGTCGTTGGGTGTCACCAGCGTCGGCGGCACGCCAGCGATTGCCTGGCAGACCAACACCGGCTCGGTGGTGGAGTGGTTGAACGGCTCGCCGAGCAACACGCTGACCTTGGCGTCGGGCAGCGCGATCACGGGGGCTCTCGGCGTCGGCCAGCTGTTCACCGGCACGGCGGTGAGCTACGCGGGCGGGTCAGGCGTCGACGTGCTGGGGGTGACGTCGCCGTCGCTGGCAAGCAGCATGCTGCTGACTAATCCGACGGCGTCCTATGCAACGGCGACGGCCGGCGTCATGGCAAACCTGGCGACCGGGATGGTGTCGATCGGCGGCGTGGCGCAGCCTTCGATCCAGGCGCAATCCGTGGTCGGCTCGGTCTTCAATGACACGCTCGCCGCCGGCACGGGTAACGACACGTTGGCAGGCAACGGCGGCTACGACGTCTACCAGTTCGGCCGCGGCGACGGCCAGGGCGTGATCCAGAATGCCGCCGCATCGAATACTGGACCGAGTGGCGAGCTCGACCTGGGCGCGGGGATCGGGACCAACCAGCTCTGGTTGGCGCGGAGCGGCAACAATCTGCAGATCGACATCATGGGAACGACCAACGCGGTCACGTTGTCAGGTTGGTATTCCAACAGCTATGCGCAGCTGCAGGAGTTGATGACGGCCGATGGCAGCAAACTCGACAGCCAGCTGAACAATCTCGTGTCGGCAATGGCAACCTTCTCGGCCGCCAATCCGGGATTCAATCCCACTGCGTCCGCCAACCCCCAGGTGCCGAATGATCCGACGCTGGAGGCTGTGCTCGCGGCGGCTTGGCATCACTAAGAGAACAACCGCTCAAGAACGCACGGCGGATTTGGCAGCGGTTAAATTTTCCGCTGAGCCATAAAACTCCTTGCCACGGCAAAGGCGGCTAGCGAGATCGCCGAGGTTACGGGGATACCGAAAAGCGCAGTTAGCCGGCTGCAAAAGACGGCGCGCAAGTCGGGTGCGCTGGAATGACGACTGACACCCCGGCCAGCCGTCGCGCCTTCCCCTGCGGATAACCCTCAACGAAAAACGGCCGATGAGAACGGGCGGCTGGCGCGATTTTCTCCCCCGATGATCGGTTCAGCCAATCTGTGGATTTACCCAGTCCTGCATGCCGTCAGTGAATGGTATTTCCCCATAGGGAGTCCGATTCTTCTTGCGGAGCGTGTAGTCCTGGACACAGCGCCAGCCTTGGTCCTTGAAGAAGGCACGAAGCTCGAGTTCGATCTCTTCGCTGTGCGTGTTCACGTTGATTCTCGCGACTTTGCGATTCATCGTGTCGGCCGCTTGAATGATCGTGTAAGCCTCGGCGCCTTGAACGTCGAAGATCACTAGGTCAACCCGGTCGATATCGTATAGTATAGTCGACAGAGAAAAGCACGGTACGCGGATCGTAGTGAAGCCGTCCTGCAGATGGTCGGGGGTTACAACCAGCTGCCCGTACGTTTCTCCCGGTTTGCCGCTCATGAAGCTCGCCTCACCGTCCGCGGCGCCTATCGCGCCGTGGATCAGCCTGTGGTGATCCGGGTCAAGCCCAGAATCGATGAAGTGGCTGCGCAACCAAGTGAAGTGCGTGGGCTCCGCCTCGATGCCGATTAGAAGTGTGTCGAGGGGCAGGCTCCGTTGGCGGATAGCGAAGGCGGCACCGACTAGCCATCGGCCATAGCCAGCGCCCCCGTCGAGCATCACGAACCGATTCCGTGCAGCGTCGATGGCGTCTAGCACTGCGGTCCACTTGAGACTCTCGCCCGGCGGCGGATAGCTGGCGCGCTCGAAGCGGGCGGGGAGCGGATCAGGACGCGAGCCTATCTCGAATTTCCGCTCGGACATCTGGCCAACGAAGTCGACGAAATGTTCTGCTGGAACATGACCTTGCCATCGTTTGTAACGACGGTAGGTCCATCGCCAAGCGAGGTGGCACGTGAGGCTGCGCAGCATCGAATATTCCAAGCGATTATCGACAGTGACTCAACGAAGCAGGACGAAAGCGGCTCGGGGCCTCAATTGAGCAACCTGTCAGATTCGATCAGGCGTGGTGTGAATAGGTTTGCCGTCGCTAGCACGGCTATCACTGCGTCTGTCACCTTGACCTTAGTCGAGGCGGTTGCGCGGGTCGAGATAGCCGCGCACGCGCGCCGCGATCACAGTTCTGAGAGCTAGCGGCGGCGCACGTGCCGCCGCTGACGCGACGGGCTAGCTTGGATTCTGGACTTCGGGGGAACGTAGCCATGAAGCGTTGCATGGTGGCGATCTACGTTACTCGGGGCGCGGTGATGGTGAGCACGATTCCGATTTTACTCATTGCGCTATGGGGCGAACCGGCGTTCCACCGCATAGGGCCCTCGCCCCGCTGGCGATCTACACCATGCTCAGCGATCCATGGATGCAACGGGACGGGGCGCAGAGTCAACGCCGCTCCATCGGCTTAACGAACGCGCGGAGTCTAGCTCGGAGCGTCTTTGGACCACTTTTAGAGGAGACCGGCTCGGGCTGACTGGCGCCGGTGTCCGCCGCTTCGAGCCCGTCGAGCAATCGCGAGACGCGGAATTGCAGTTGCGCCTGCGGACGATAGGCACTGAAAAAATACCAGAACCCATATTGCGAAAAGTAGGTCGGTCCAAATAGAGAGGTCAGAATCTGTACCTGAGCGGGGGTCAGGTTCACGAAATAGGAGCTTTCGGCGGATCTGAGATTGATTTGATTGCGAGTGGCGAAATCCTCGAGGAGGATGCCCTCCTCATACTGGCTGCACATCGACCCGAAGCGAAATTTTGGCATCGCGCTGCCAAGGGCCAACCACGCGGCCTCGTCGCCCACGAGGCAGTCCGGAGCCATGTGACTGGCATCGGCCATGTCGTGGATCACGACGAGATGGGCAACGTCTTTGAGACGGGAGAGCAGGTTGGTCAAGATCGCTTCCGCCACATCCCAGCCGTGGACATCCCAAAAGACAAACACTCTGCGTCGCCCCGCCAGGTGTTTCGTGAAGTCGAAAGTTCGGATGTCGGCGATCATGGCTTCGACGCGGCGAAAAATATCGTGCCGACTGAAGCTTTCGAGGAGTCTCGGGTAGGTTTTTGTCTGCCATGCGTCGGAGAGGCATAGCGATAGTATTTTGCAGTTGACGTCCTGCAGCCACTCCGCCGCGAGGCTGAATGCACAGGTCGAGTTGCCCCATCCCCGGCCGAGCTCGATGATCAAGTCGGGTTGGAACTCGAGGATGAGGGAGACGAACTGGGTCCATTGCTGGCGAGGGAAGTCCTTCGGTCCCCCCATGACCTCTTTCAGAATCTCGTCAGCTTCTTTTATCCGATCCAAGTTGTCGGATAGTTTTTGACGCTGCGCCCAGATCGCTCGGCTGGGATCTGGGAGCTCGAATGGGCCGCACGCTGACATCGATGTCTCCCGATTGGCAGGATCACTTCGGCGCACCCACAGGCGAGCAGACGCGGGTCACGAGACATGGCCGATCCGCGCCCGCCGTAGGTCGGGTTTACTCGAACGACGCGGCGGTAACCTCGCCATCGTCTTCGACCATTTCTAACGATCAGTCGGCTAGGTTCCTAGTCCGAATCGATCACGAGCCCCGCCGATTCACTGCTTGTGGAATGGTCGCTGTTCCGTCGAGTGAACCGCGGTTCCCAATATGGCCTCACTTGAGACGCCGAAGGAGTGTCGTAGAATCTAGAAATATCGTTTATTGACAACAGGTTCCAAGTTTCGAGGCAGGGCGGCATCTCATTTCAGCGCCCCTGCGGCGTGTGCACCACACCTGCCTTGAAGGTCTCCGCATACATGCCTTGGAACGGCATGACGAAAGGCGCGTTGCCTCGCTTGCGCATTGCTCCAAAGATATACTCGACGACATTGGCATCGAGTTTTTTCTTGAACCACAGCCGGCGCCGTCGCAGCGATTGAAACGCCAACTGCATCGCAAAGCGGTACTCCAGCATTGCGGCGTCGTTGATCGTGATATCGGTCCATACGGTACGACGTGGGGGTCGCTCGCCGGGCTTCTCGCTTGCATCGATGGCGAACCCTTGCCCGACAATGTCCGAAACGGCGACGAGATGCACCAGCTCGTAACCGTTGGCCGCCGCGAGGTCTCGGTAGAACGTGCTGTGAAAGTTAAAGAAGCCGTGATTGTAGTCGCCGCGTGACGGCAGCACGTAGAGCACCAGACCGCCATCCGCCAGATGGTCGTGGGTCCCCTTCAGCACGTTTGCTACGTTGATGACGTGCTCGAGGGTGCCGAAGTTGGTGATCACGTCGAATTGCCGGCCGAGGGAGAACGGTTCATTCAGGTCAAGCCGGTAGTTTGCCCGACTGTCGCCCAAATCGATCGCCGAATAGTCCGTGAGGCCAAGGGCAGCCCAGAAGCGAAGGGTTGCCTGCGCGCCGTCGTTGGGAAACCCGGCCGCGATCTCGTGCGGCGATGCGGCCTGTGGCTCGACGCTTGCGATGAAATTACCGACCACCGCGGGCGCGGCCATTATGTCCTGCGGCCCGATTTCCAGGATCGAGCGCTTACCCGCAAATAGACCGCGCTGGTGAAGCCACTCCAGCCAGTGAGTATTGGTATTCCCAACGGCCATGCCCCAACTCCCCGAGACGAACTGCACAAACTTCAAACATACGCGCGAAATCCGCCGCGCGCAAAAGGACTTGCACGCGCCCAGCATGGACGAAACGCGGTCGGCCAGTAGGCGAGGCCAGGCTTGTCGTTTCTCCGGCACTGGGATATGGGAGCCGCAAGAGGGCGAGCGCCTCCCGGGAATACGGTCAGCTTAGCTGTCGAAGCATGCTCATGAGGCGCTGGGATGCGTTTCTCGTGCGGTCAAAGTTACCTTTCTCTGCGTGTCCTGGCAGGCCAGGCTGAAGGTTGGCGGGGAGATCAGCAATGGATGTGACGCAATATCGGCGCGCGGAGAAGGCGGCGCGGCGGGCGCTAAGGTCGTGGCGACAAAGCCAGATGATGAACCCGGTCGTATTCGAGCGGAATGGATTTCCCAGCCGTATCGATTCGATGGCGGACCTGCTCGAGATGATCGACACCATGCAGGAGGGGCGGTTCGACCTCTATATGAAAGAACTCGGCGGGTTAGAGGCTATGCGTGAGGTGCCGTGGTTTGTGGCGGCGCTCACGGATTTCGTTCGTTTCTTCGCGGCGACCTTTCACGACTCTCAAGTGCGGCTCCCACTATCGACAATGCTTTCCCATCTGGCGCTCGCGATAAAATTGTTGCCCTGGATCACGCCCGACAGCCGCGTTCTCGAGATTGGTCCTGGCTGCGGATATCTCCCTTTCCTGATCAAGGGACGCATTCGCTCTTATCATCAGATCGAGACAACCGAGTGCTTCTATCTACTCCAGCAGCTCGTGAACCATTGGTGCTACGGGGAGCAGGCACGGGAATACGCAGCTGAAGCCCCCCCGGCCCGCGTGGAGCCCCTATTGCCAATGGGCGACTACGAGACCCCTGTCGTCGCGTTGGACAACGCCGACCCGCACTGTGCGCATTGGCCCTGGTGGTTGGCGGCTGCCGCGAAAGGGCCGTTCGATGTCATCACGTCGAACGCCAACTTGAGCGAGATGGCCGATAACGCACTGTGCGGCTATGCCGAATTGATGCGCCGGACATTGACCGCAGAAGGTGTCCTTATCGTGCAGTGCTTCGGTGGCGGCCACGAGAATACGACGTCCCAGCGCATTTTTAACGTCCTTGCTGGAGTCGGATTAAAACCTCTATTCATCGCGGGGCGTAGTCCGCTGGTTGTGGGGAATGGTGTCTTCGTGCGTGGTGAATGGGATGGCTCGCTCAGTAAAGATACTCCCGATGGCGAGATCCGTATCATGGATGATCCTCGAATCCGGGCGATGTTCCTACGCGACGGCATCAAGAACCGCAGGGTGCTCTCTCCCTCCGACGTGGCCGCGATGGTGCAGGATGAGTTACTTAAGACAGCATCCCGCCGCTAATCTGGAAGTCGATCAAGATCCACGCCAAGGTCGTGATGCATGGCCGTTACGTCACGTTCCAGCTCGCTGGGGTCGCGGTGTCGCAAGGCATGTTTCACGGAACGAAATGCCAAGCATCGACTCGAAAAAGCGTCATGTCTGATCCACGAGCGGGCCGTGGTCAGGTTCGCTGATTGACCTATGCGCCGGGCATGCCCTCGCGCTTCGCCGCGTATATGCTTTGCATTGGCATCACGAAGGGAGCGTCGCCGACCTTCCGCAGCGCGGCAAAGATATACTCAAAGATCGGGGGTTCGGGGTTTCGCTTGAACCACCATCCGCGCTGCCGAACCTTCTGTAGTGCTAGCCGGAAGACTTGGCGCTCTTCGAGAAACGTTTCGATCGGGCTCATGGGAATAGCGGGGTCGTTGTTAGCAATGTCGTACCACTTGGTGAGACGTGGCGGCAAGTCGCCGGGCTTTTCGTGCTTATCGACCAAGAGCTGCTGCGAGACGATGTCCGGCACGGCGAGCAGGTCCACGATCTCGTAGCGGTTGTGGCGCGCCAGGTCGTGATAGAAGTTGCTGTGGATGTTGTAGAAGCCGTGATTGTAGCCACCGCGCGACGGCAGGATGAACAATGCCAAGCCGCCGTCGGCCAAGTGGTTGTGAGTCGCTTCGATCACGCTGGCGACGCTGAAAATATGCTCCAGCGTGCCGAAGTTGGTGATGACGTCGAACCGCCGGCCGAGCGAAAATGGCCGGTTCAGGTCGTAGCGGAAGGTCGCCCGAGGGTCTTCGAGGTCGATCCCGAAATAGTCCGTCAATCCCACGGTCGCATAGAAACGATGGGTTGCCCAGACACCATCGGCGATGAATCGCGCGGCGATCGCGTGCGGGTCCTCGACCTCGGGTTGGGCGCCGGCGATGAAATTGCCGACCGCGGTCGGTCCAGCGGTGATGTCCTGTGGCCCGATCTCGAGAATAGAGCGTTTGCCGGCGAACACGGCGCGCTGATGCAGGCTTTCGAACCAGTGAACGACCGTGCTGGAAACAGCCACTTTGCTCTCCCGGGCGGTGACGATTCGCCAATCGATCAACGATATCGCAGCGACGCGCGGTATTGTCCAGTCCGTCTCCATTGAACCTTGAGTCTCGCTCCGGCTCACGTGACGCGGGGCGCGTTGTTCGTCGGAAGCCCCTTACGAGGGGTATGCCCGATCGCCCCGGCCGGCTGCCTGGCCCGTGTCAGTCGGCAACGCACCCGGCTGCGCTCAGGCGCCGGCGATCCGTCGCGTCGGCCTCCATACCCCGTCGAAACACGAAAACTACGTTAGATCAGTGCATTAGGGGACTTCGCCGATTTCGAGCTGGAGCCGTGTTGTGGATGCAGGACGGACGAGGTTGTAACGCTCGCTTGCGGGCTCAGGCCGCTCGAGCAGCCCGCAGGGCGATTGCCTTTTTCCCGTCGATCACCCACATTGCGTCATTCAACCGGGTGTTCACTGGGCCATGTCAAAATTCGCGCTACTGCAAAAACATCTAAGCGACGACGGCCGGCGAGCGCAGTTGCTGGCGATCGAGTCCAAGTTGGTGGAGCATCCGTTTCCGCCGCAGGTGGTCATCGAGACCACGTCTTACTGCAATCTGAAATGCATTCACTGCTCGCACCGGGAAATGATCCGGCCGCAGGAGCATATGGAGCGCGACCTTTACAACAAGATCGTCGAGGAGATCGGGCGAGTCTCGCCCGACACGGAGATCTGGCCGACCTTTTACGGCGAGGCCTTCATCCTGGGCGACGAGCTGTGGGATCGGCTCGATTACGCCGCCAAGGTCGGGTGCCGGAACCTCGTACTGAACTCCAACGGCACCCTGTTGGACCGCGACGACAACATCGACAAGGTGCTGCGCTCGCCGCTCAAGCGCTTCATCCTGAGCCTTGACGGGCTGAAGCCGGAAACCTTCGAGCTGATCCGCGCCAAGGCCAAGTGGGACGTCGTTTATCCCGCGGTGGAGAAGTTGCTTCAGGAGCGCGCTCGCCGGGGCCAGACCTACCCGACCATCACGTGCCAGTTTTCGGTGATGAAGCAGAACGCCGACGAAGCCCTCGACTATCGCACCTATTGGAAGGCGCGCGGCGCCGAGGTGAAGATCCGTCCGATGATGGAGTGGACAGCCTCGGGTACCGTCCGCACCCAGACGATCGACCACAACACGGATTTTCGCATCGCCTGCCCGTGGGGCAACAACACCATGGCGATCCACCAGGACGGCAGCATCGTTGCCTGCGCAGTGGATTATGAGGGACTTCACAAGGTCGGCAATGCGCGCACCCATAGCCTGGTGGAGATGTGGGCGGAGCTGAAGCGGACCCTGCGCGACATCCATCGGGCGCATCGCTGGAAGGATCTGCCCAGTATCTGCAAAGGCTGTGGCGATTGGCAGACCGCCGGTGCAGATTACGAGCCCGAGCAGGTCGAGGGAACGCGCCCGTTCTGGTTCAAGAGCGAAAGCGACGCGGCGGCCCTAGCGGGCCTGCCGGATATTCCGGGCGCATGACCGACATGGCTTCGTCCGCCACCGAGATCCAGCACGCCGACGGCAGCTACGGGCTGCGTCCGGCGGCTTCGGAATTCCCGATGATGCTGGTGCTGTCGTTCGTATACCCTTGCAACGCGCTGTGCCCGCATTGCCCCTACACGAATTCCAATATCCGCAAGGAATATCGCGACGCGCCCTATATGCCCGAGTCGACGTTCAAGAAGATCGCCGACGAGTCCGGGCCGTTCGGCGCCTTGCTCCGAATCTCGGGCGGCGGCGAGCCGATGCTGCATCCCCAAGCCGTCGAGTTGATGGTCTATGCCAAGCAGCGAGGCTGCAAGATCGGCCTGATCACCAACGGCTCGCTATTCACCGAGGCGGATGCCCGCGCGTTGCTCGGCGCCGGTGTCGACATGATTGAGTTCTCGGTCGATGCCTGTGACGAGAAGACCTACAACTGGGTCCGCAAGGGCCTGGAGTGGCAGACGCTGCTCGACAACGCCGCCATGATGTTGCGGCTGCGCAACGAGATGCGCAGCCCGTCCAAGATCGTCGCCTCGGCGGTCAATCAGAAGGGCGTCGATATCGACGCCGTCGAGCGCTTCTGGGTCGACGGGATTGGCGTCGACACGCTGATCAAGCGCAAATTCCTGACCTGGGGCGACAACACCACGCTCGATGGGGCAGGATCGGCCGATCCCGCCGCCTATCTCAACACCGACGAGGTGCCGTGCCCGTTCATCTTCGAGCGGCTGAACATCGACAGCCGCGGCAACGTGATGGTGTGCGGCTACGACATCTCGGCCAACACCAGCATGGGCAACGTCAATACCGAGAGCGTCCGCGACATCTGGCACGGGCCCGGATTCCAGTTCTATCGGGACAAGCATCTATCGGGGCGCGGCAAGGACATCTCGCTGTGCGCCGGCTGTCCCGATTGGAAATACCGGTCCTGGACTCACAACTACTGGAAGGTCGTGGACAAGGCGGAGGAGGCACGCGGCCGCAAGCTGGGACGCCTGGATGTCAACGAGGACTTCCAGACTGTCGTTGAATAGCCGCCGCTTTCCGGCGGGACCGGACCCGAGCGCATGTGCGGCATAGCCGGCTTCGTTGGTCCCTCCGACCGAACGCTGCTCGAGCGGATGGTATCGAGCCTCACGCATCGCGGTCCGGACGATGTCGGCTATTGGTCCGCAGCGCGCGTCTCGCTCGGTATGCGGCGGCTGTCGATCGTCGATCTGGCCGGCGGCCAGCAGCCGGTGTTCAACGAAGACCACACGGTCGCGGTCTGCTTCAACGGCGAGATCTACAACCATCCGGCCCTGCGCGCCGAGCTGACCGAGCGCGGCCATCGATTCCGCAGCGACCACTCGGACACCGAGGTCATCGTCCATCTCTACGAGGAGCATGGCGACGATTTCGCGCAGCACCTAAACGGCATGTTCGCGATCGCGCTGTGGGACCTGCGCGCCGAGCGGCTGCTGCTGGTGCGCGACCGCGCGGGGATCAAGCCGCTCTATTTCGCGATCTTGCCGCGGGGCCGGCTGGTCTTCGGCTCGGAGCCCAAGGCCCTGCTGGTTCATCCGGACGTCTCGCGGGAGCCCGATTTCGCCGCGCTGCATCACTATTTCAGCCTGAAGAACGTCCCGGCGCCGCGGTCCGCCTTCCGCGCGATCAGCCAGCTCGGTCCGGGCGAGCTCCTGACGCTGCGCGACGGCCGGGCGGAACGGCGGCGATGGTGGACACCGCGCTTCGGTCAACCGGACGCACCACTGCCGGCCGACGCGCCCCAGCGTCTGCTCGCCCTGCTCGAGGATTCGGTCCGGCTGCAGATGCAGTCGGACGTGCCGTTCGGCGCGTATCTGTCGGGCGGTGTCGACAGCTCGGCCGTGGTCGCCTTGATGAGCCGGCTCGGGCCCGAGCGGGTCAAGACCTTCACGCTCACCTACGCCGACGACGACCTGGAGAACAAGGATGCCGATCGTCGCTTCGCCCGCGAGATCGCCGCGCGGTTCAACACCGATCACCACGAGCGGGAGATCCATCATCGCGACCTCGTGCCGGCGATCGAGGGGGTCGTGGAAGCCTTCGACGAGCCCTTCTCGGGCGTCATCTCGACCTATTTCCTGACCGATCTGATCGCCGACCACGTCAAGGTGGCGCTATCCGGCGACGGCGCCGACGAGCTGTTCGGCTCGTACGCCCCCCACCGGTTGGCGCTGCCGATCTGTATGCGCGATCAGCCTGCGGGCTCTACGCCGAGCGCGGCCGAGCGTGCCGAGCTCGCGCAGCTCAGCATCGATTCGGCATTGGCGAACCGCCTGGCGGCGGCCGGGGATGCAGCCGCCGCCCGCATGGCGTTCGCCTTGAACGACGAGGCCGCCAAGCTGGCGCTATATAGCCCGGTGATGGTGGCCGCTGTCGCAGGGGTCAGCACGGAGGATTTGATTCGCGGTCGAATGGCCGAGTCGGGAACGCGGGATCCCGTCAATCGGATGCTGCATCTCGACTTCGAGACCTTGCTACCGGATCAGGTCCTGCCCTTCGTCGATCGGCTGTCGATGGCGCATTCCGTCGAGGTGCGGCCGCCCTTCCTCGATCATCGGCTGATCGAGTTCGCCAATGCGCTGCCCGGCTCCGCCAAAATCGGGCCCGGCCGCACCAAGCACGTGCTGAAGCAGGCGCTGCGCGGGGTGCTGCCGGATGCGGTCCTGGATCGCCCGAAGGAGGGCTTCCTCATGCCGGTCAACCATTGGCTGGCGCGCTATCACGAGGGTTGGGTGCGCTCGGTGCTGGCACCGGAGCGGCTGCGCCGTCACGGCCTGCTGCGGCCGGAAGTCGTGACCGCCCTGGTCGACGAATTCCACCAGAGCCCGCACAACCGCGCTGGCGACCGGCTCTGGAACCTGCTGATGTTCCAGCTCTGGTGGGAGCGCTATATCGATGGCTGACACGGCGTGGCGCTCGAACCAGCCTGGCCTGCGAGCCCTTCAGTGAGATCGCTCGTCTTTCTGGCGTCGGGCAACGGCGGCAATCTGAAATTCATTGATCAGTGCCTGCGTCGCGGACGGCTCGCCGGCCATCGGCTCGCCCGCGTGATAGCCGACCGAGAATGCGGCAGCGTCGACTACGCCCGTCGCGTCGGGTTGCCGGCGTCGGTGATCACCTACCGCCGCGAAGCGCCCACCGCCTTGACGGCGCTGCTAGACCAGGATGATCCCGACCTGATCGTCACGAATATTCACAAGATCCTGGATCGCGACACGGTCTTGCGCTATGCGGGCCGGCTGATCAATCTGCATTATTCGCTGTTGCCGGCATTCGCCGGCCATATCGGCGACAAACCGATCCATCTGGCGCTCGAAGCCGGTTGCAAGATCGTCGGCACCACGGTGCATTACGTGACCGAACAGGTCGACGCCGGCCCGATCATCACCCAAAGCGCGCTGGCGGTTCACGACGGGGAACCCTTCGACGAGCTGATGCGCCGCGTGTTCCGGTCGGGTTGCTGCAATTTGCTCCGGTCGCTGCGCATCCTCGACGGCTCGCTCGAATGCCGCGCCGACGACCGGCAGCTCCTGGCACCTTCGAGCGAGGAGACCGAGACGATCGACGAGGCCTTCTGGCAGATGCTTGCGACGGCTTAGCGTGCAAGGGGCGCAGGCGTGTTCCGCCTCGACAAGCGGCGCGCAAGTCGTGAATCATCCCTATGCCGTGCCCGTACCGTGATGACGTGCCGGAGCGGCGGAATGCGATGGGTTGGGTGCGATGAGCCTCAAGATCTCCGGTCGTCTGTTCACTGGGCCGAACGATCCGGCAACCGCCGTGGTGCGATCCAATCACGCGCCCGCCGTCTTTGCGGTGGTCGACAAGGCCGGGCAGGCGTGGGATCCGCAGTTCCGGCTGCTCGATCTGGGCGATACCGGGGGGGCGCCGGTCGTGTTCGCCGAACACCCCGATCTGGCCCGTTGGACCGCTGCTGCCGAGGGCAAGCTGTCGATCTATTTTCACGTGCCCGACCCGGACGACGGTGATCAGGCCGCCCAGCGCGCGGCGTTGGTCGAGACGATTCGCACCAACTGGCCGCCTGGCGGGTTGATATCGACCGCGCGCTGATCGTGCCGCCGCCCCGTACGCTCGCGAGGCCGCGGCGATGACGACGCTCGTCGTGCTGCAGCCGAGCTACCTGCCTTGGCTCGGTTTCTTCGACCAGTTCGATCGAGCCGATATTTTCGTCTATTACGATGACGTCGGATTCGACAAGAATGGCTGGCGCAACCGCAACCGGATCAAGACCCCTCGTGGCCCGCTCTGGTTGACCGTCCCGGTGTTGACCGCCGGCCGTATTGGCCAACCGATTGTCGATGTCGACATCGATAATGGACAGCCCTGGGCGCGCAAGCATGTCCGATCCGTTCGCGAGGCCTACGCCAAGGCCCCGTTCGCCAAGCGCCATCTCGAGGAGCTCGAAGCCCTGCTGGCGCAGCCTTGGGCGCGCCTCGTGGATCTCGACCTTGCCCTGACGGCCGCGATGTGCCGATGGCTCGACCTGACCAGCATCCGGGTCATGCGGAGTTCCGAGATCGGGATCACGGGCGAGCGCAGCGCACGGCTGCTGGCGCTGTGCCGGCACGTCGGCGCCGACCACTATCTGAGCGGCAACGCCGCCCAGGACTATCTGGATCTGGCGCTGTTCGAGGCCCACGGCATTCGGGTGAGCTGGCAGAATTATCGCCATCCCGTATATCCGCAGCTCCACGGCCCCTTCGTTCCGTACTTGTCGGCCCTGGACCTGATCCTTAACCTGGGCCCGGAGAGCCTGAATATCGTCAGGCGGGGACGGGAGGCCTGAGAAGGGGTGATGTCGGACGACAACAAGCCTTTGAAGAGATCTGAGATCCTGGCGATCGAGAACGTGCGTCGAATCGCCGAGCAACTGCGAGCCGAGCGGAACGACGCGGTTGCCCTCGCGCAGGTTCGTCGCGAGCAACTCGGTCAGGCGATCGATCTGCTGCAGGCGGTGGTGGCGCACCGGGCTGGGCTGCCGGCGGAGCTGATCGAGCGGGTCGACGGCTTCCTCGCCGATCCCGAGCTGCCTTAGAGCTTACGGGACGGCGGTTCCGTGCCGGTCCAACGTCCGAATTCCCTTGATATTTCTGCCATGCCGGGCATAACCCGAGCCGCGGCCCCAGGGGCGGCCGCGGCACCAGCCGGAGCTGTTAGCTAGATGGCCATCCCGTTCTATCAGCACGATCTTGGCCAGGCGGAGCTCGATTCGGTCGCTGAGGTACTCCGCGGGGCGATATTGACCACCGGAGACACGGTTGCGCGGTTCGAGGCGAAGTTCGCCGAATTGCTGGGGCGGCGCCACGCGCTGGCGGTAACGAGCTGCACAGGCGCCCTTCATATGGCACTGCTGGCGCTCGACATCGGGCCGGGAGGCGAGGTCATCACGACGCCGATGACGTTCGTCGCGACGGCCACCGCGATCATGTCGGCTGGCGCGAAGCCGGTATTCGTGGATGTCGAGGCGACGACGGGCAATCTGGATGTCAACCGGGTCGAGGCGGCGATCACCGAGCGCACCAAGGCGATCATGCCGGTCCATCTCTACGGCTTGATGTGTGACATGCGGCGGCTGCGCGCGATCGCCGATCGTCACGGCCTTGCGATCATCGAGGACGCGGCCCATTGCATCGAGGGGCGGCGCGACGGCGTCGGTCCGGGCGAGCTTGCCGAAGCCGCGGCGTTCAGCTTCTACGCGACCAAGAACTTGACCTGCGGCGAGGGCGGCGCAGTCGTGACCGACGATCGGACACTCTTCGAGCGCATGAAGCTGCTGCGCCTGCATGGTGTCACCAAGACCGCGATCGATCGCTACAAGGAGGGCTATTCCCATTGGGACATGGTCGCGATGGGATGGAAGTACAACATGAGCAATATCGAGGCGGCTCTGCTGCTGCCTCAGTTCGACCGCATCGCCGCCAATCTCGCGAAGCGCCACCATCTCGCGGCCTGCTACGAGCGCCTGCTGCCGGCGACCGGTGCGGAGATCCTGACGAGCCTGCCGGACTGCGTCCATGCACGGCATGTGATGCCGGTTCTGGTGCCAGATCGCGATCGGGTCATCAACCGGCTCAACAAGGCTGGCGTCGGCGCCGTGGTGAATTACCGCGCGATTCACCTTCTGACCTATTTCGTCGAGAATTTCGGCCATCGGGTCGGCGATTTCCCGAATGCCGAGCGCATCGGCGATCGGATTCTGTCACTGCCCTTCTTCCCCAATTTGTCGGAGGCCGCCATCGACGAGGTCGTGGGCGTGTTGGGCACGATCCTGTCCGATCTCGGCCATATCGGCGCCGTCGACGGGCGCTCGGTCGCGTGACAGCGAGCGCCGGCAATATTCACAAGTTTCTGGGCCACATGGAATGAAGACGATCCTCGTCACCGGGGGAGCTGGGTTCATCGGCTCCAATTTCTGCCGGCATGTCCTGGACACTTACCCGGACTACCGGCTCATCGTCCTCGACAACCTGACCTATGCCGGCAATGTCGATGCGCTGAGCGCGGAGCATCTCGACCAGCATGTCGACCGGGTGCGCTTCTGGTACGGCAACGTCCGCAACGCAGATCTCGTCAGCATGCTGGTCGGGCAGGCTGAGATCGTCGTCCATTTCGCGGCGGAAACCCACGTCACGCGATCGATCTTCGACAATGCGCTGTTCTACGAGACCGACGTGCTCGGGACCCAAGCCATCGCCAATGCGGCCACGAAGGCGAAGAATCTCGAGCGGATGATCCACATCTCGACCTCCGAGGTATACGGGACGGCGGTTGCGCCCCTGATGGATGAGCAGCATCCCCTCAACCCTCAGAGTCCCTACGCCAGCGCCAAATGTGGCGCCGATCGGCTGGTTTATTCCTACTGGGCGACTTACGGCACGCCCTGCACGATCATCCGTCCGTTCAACGTGTTCGGTCCACGGCAGCATCTAGAGAAGCTGATTCCGCGCTTCATCACCAGCGTGATCCTGGGCGAGCCCCTGAACATTCATGGCGACGGCATGGCCGCGCGCGATTTCACCCATGTCGCCGATCTGTGTCGCGCCATCGATCTGGTGATGCATGCACCAAAGGAGCAGACGATCGGCGAGGTGTTCAACGTGGCGAGCGGGCAGGAGCGCAGCATAAACGCGATCGCCGACGACGTGCGCCGCGTGATGGGCCGGTCGGATGCCGCGGCCCGCAAGGTCACCGAGCGGCCCGGTCAGGTCTTTCGTCACACCGGCGATGCCGCGAAGATCAAGCGCGTGCTGGGTTGGAAACCGCAGGAGACCTGGGAGTCGGGATTGCAAAACACGATCCAGTGGTACGCCGACCATCGGCTCTGGTGGGAGCGCCAGATGTGGGCGCGTACCGTGCCGATCACGTTGTTGGATGGCCGCGTCGTTTATCACTAGACTGTCCGCGAGGCGCTGCACGCTTAATCGGCTTTAAGCCAGGGTTCGATTCCAGTGATCGACGCCAAATCTGCGCGCATCGTCGTCACCATGCCGCCCGTGAGTTGGTTCGGGGGCTACGATCGCAGAAGCGCCCAAGTCCTCTTGAGTGCGCTCGAACAGCGCTTCGAGCAAAGCTTCTACCAGTTCGACACCACGCCCTTCCTAAATGACGATGTGCGTGGCCAGCGCGACGCTGTAACCAAACTGAAGGAGTTTCGGCCACAGCTTGCGATGTCGCTCAATAATGCCGGTTACGGCGTTTCGTGCGCGATCAGGAGCGGTACCGATAGTCTGAATCTTTTTACCGATATCCTGAATATCCCGCTAATGCTGCTCTGGGACCACGGCCTGTTTCAGTTTCCGAGCCTTCTTCTGGCCCCGTTGCCTCAGCAGCCCGAGGATTCGACCGGAGACGCGATCCGTCGGGTGCGACAGACGATCAATCACCCGCTCATGTTCCATTTCCCGATCGACTCCGGTCAAGTCGACGAAATGCGCCGCATCGGTCTGCTGCAAAGCGCCAACGTGACAGTAGTTCCGGCCCTCGCCTATAAGCCGTTTCTCGACTTCGGTAGCAATCACGCTGAGCGCAGCTACGTCGATGACATCATATTCGCCGGCAACGTGTACTTGAGCGATGGATACGCCACTCGAAGGGACGATCTGCCGATCGCGGCCCGCTGCCATGACGAGGTGCTCGCTGCGAAACGGGAAAAGCCGACCGTGCCTGCCTGGACGCTGCTCGCAGAGAGGGTCGAGGCACTGTCGGATCCTGAGAAGCGTGAGAGCGGCCTTGCATACGACCAGACTTATTTTTGGGGCTTTGCCAGCAGGCTGATCGGAGCCGACTGCAATACGCAATGCCGGATCGACACTCTCAACAGCATCGGGCGGGAGGTGTCCTTCTATGGGGCCTTTGCCGACCCCGGGGGAATTCCGCGCCTTCCCGAGTTCCTACGACGCGTTAACTTCAAGGGCAGCGTCGACTTCGCGAATGAGCTACCGAGCCTCTATGCCCGCTCTCGAATTCTTGTCGACGTCACCAACGCGGCCTTCGTCAAGGCCTGCTCGACGAAGCCGATTTGCTGCTTCGCGGCCGGTGGATTTTCGCTGTTCGACTTCAAGCCCGATGCCGCCGTCCAGCTGGGCAGCGAGTCGGAAAAGGTTATGTACCGCAGCTACGATGAGCTGAATGCGAAGATCGACTATTTCCTGACCCATGAACACGAGCGGCAAGCGCTCGCAAGACACCTGCAAGAACGGATCAAGGCCGAATACAGCTTCACCGAGAATGTTTATGAGTCGGCGGTTCGGATTCTATCCGATGGGAACATTGGTCGTGCGCCCGGAGGCTGGAGCCGACTGAAGGCGGCGCTCTCGGGCACGTTGAGTAAGTTTCGCAAGCCATCGGTCGACATCTTCGAACAAGCGATGTCCGACGGGCCCGTTGGACCGACGGCGCGGATCGAGCGGGGCATCAGCCTCTCTGACGTCGATATACCGGATCATTGGCCGGGTGCCCGGCAACTGTCGTCCGCGCCCCTCCAAATCCGAACCGCCGACGGCGCGTGGGGCTATTCCGCCTTAATCCCGTTCTCGGAACAATCGCGGCCGGCGGCATCTGAGGACGTGTGCTGGATCTCGGTAACGGCGCGCGCGGTCAGCGGCCGCGTTGGCGTCGGCCTCCTGGATCATAAGGACAGGTTTGTTGCCGAGCGATTTCTCGAAGCGGATCGGGCATCGCGGACCTTGTTTTTCAAAATGCCGAACGACGGTATTCAGGGCGTTCTCATTCGATCGGGAGGGACGCCGTCGTCAGTGGTAGAGGTGGTCGACATCGCGCTGCTCAGGGAGGCGTCGCGCAAGCTGCGCACCCATGGTCGGAATGCTCTGCGCGGCAGACGCTCGTCATAGGCACCACGAAGATTTACCTGAAGGCGCTGCCGTCGACAGGCACCGGCGTCAAGTGTAACGCCGCCGCGCTTAGCGCGGCGCGGCAGAGCGGATAGCCGGGCTTGGTCGACCCAGGCGTGGTCGCTCGGCCGGGTCACCGCGCGCGACCGCTCACGAAGCCTCCACGTCGCGAAGCGACTGGAAGCAGGCCCACTACCCACAGGTCGCGCATCGACTTCCCACCCCCTCCGCCAATTAATCGGGGAAAATCTTAATATATCAATGAGTTAGATATTGAAGCGGGCTATGAACCCACAGTTCTACCTACAGCTGAGCGCCGGAAGCTGGCGTGAGACGGCCGCATGGTGCGACAGCCTGACTCAAGGGGCGAGGATGCAGTTGACCAACGCTCAAGTCGAAACGGCGCACGCCGCGTCCTGGCGCAGAGCGCTAGTCGGATTACTCGGCGGACTGGTGATCGTCGCGGGCCTCATGCCGCCGACGAGCGTCGAGCCATGTTGCCATCGCTTCCCAATGCGCCGCCTCACTGTCTCGGGATCGCTGATAAAGGCGCGACCATGTCGACCAGCGCATCCACTTCGGTTTCATCCACGGCAAAGGCTCAAACAGGTTGGCGTCCGCGCCGAGCCGGTCGCGCCAGCACTGTTACCGCCTGATCTGAGCACAGCTTAGCATTGTCGGACGTCAACAATCATTGATGTTGCATCCACTCGGCCGGGCCAATCGCAGGGGAGTCGGCGGCGACCGTCGAGCCAATTTCCCACCAGGAGCAAAAAGGTTCCTAATCTTTCAAAAGTTCGAAAGGCTTAAGATAGTCCGTAGTCAGCAGCGGGATACCACTTACGCACGGATAATGCCGCGGGCACGAACGACACTCGACGGTTTCTTGCGAATAAATCAGCGGCGCCCGACAAGCCGGACAAGCCAAGCGCTGGGTGATTTCCTCGTCGTCGCGAGAGTGCACGGGTGAACCCGCTTTGGTCGCTTTGATTAGGTAATAGCTGCTTCCATCGAGGGAGAGTTTTCGATCTTGCGCGAGAAGCGGCGCGACGATCGTGTTCATAAATGAAAGTATCTTATCGATAAAATTTGTGCTTGATCCAAACCAGAAAAAAATCTCAAGACTGTTAAAGAACAAAATCAGCCTAGTTAGTGGTAGCGACATAAAGGGAACAACTTCAATATGGCTACATCCAGCCTGTTCAATCAGGGCTGGGCATTGCTCAGCCAATCGCAGATTTTCCGGCTTGCTGACGAGCAACTCGAATTCGCGAGCAGCTTGATCGAATCCGATACCTCGCAGCATGTTAAACAACGGCCATTCAGATACGAAGGAAGATCTAGCGACGTCCACATGCAGTGACCCACCTGGCTTCAAAATTCGGACGAGTTCGCGGATTGCAGCAACAGGATCGTCGCAATGATATAGGGTGTTCATACAAAAGATCGTCCCGAAGGTATTATCAACGAATGGCATCGCACACACGTCAAACGCCATCAGACGATCAAATGGTGCATTATACTGTTGAGCCTCTACGAGATCATGAATGAACAGGTCTGAACCGACGGTCAGTCGCTTTCCATCGAAGACGAAGGCGGGCGTGACGCCATCCCCACTACCAATGTCGAGAGACGGTTGAAGGATAGGCACTTCACCATAGTTCTTACGCGACATGATCCGTGTCGCGTAGTAAAGCGGTAGCAAATAGGAGCCTAGCCGAGGACTCGCGCACTCAAAAAAGCTGCGAATCAGCTGGCGCTCCTTCTCACAATCGACGCTCAAGATCGCCTCGCCGCGCCCGCATTCTGTGATGAGTGAAAAAAGCGCGTCGAAAACGAATTCGGTCTGTTGCTGCACGAGCGGATTCTGGCCCAGTGAGTTGCGAAAGCTTGTAATCCGACTCGGGAAATCGGTCGGTTTCCCCGGATAACTCGCGCGGAGTCCCTCGGGAACCGCCTTGCCCATCGCTCTTGCCAACGAGCGGTAACACAATTCTTCGATATCCGTCATGGCCAAGCCGGAGCCAAATCAGCGGGATCGGGCCGAATGCCGAAATCCATACCCTTTCACCGTATGCGTCGGCGGATCTGTCTGCAACATCATCCGAGTCGCATCGGGTCGCCGCGCCGGCCGCTCTATTCCAATCGCAGCGCCGCCGCTAGCACACCTATCACCGCATCCGTCACTTTGCCCTTGTGGAGACGATTGGCCGTGCCGCCAATTTAGTAACTCCTGGCGTGCCGAATTCTCCGCGCGGCGATACTGGGCTATGTCCATCGGACTTCCTCGCTGCAGTCCGCCGTACATTAGAAGGATTATCAGGGTCGGAGAAGTACGATGCCCGTCCGTAGCGTTCGCCGGCCTATCCCCCATCGATCGAAGATCAATGACGCCTACGAAGCAACATGGAGGCGCTTCACTTTCGACGATGTCGAGCGAGCCGAATGCGGCAACCGCCGCGATCGGGGACCCGGTCGATGATTGGCGACGCGTACCGCTCGATGGTCGATACCACTGTGCGGCGTGCTTGGCGTTGCGTCAGGCGGGGCGGTGCGGCTCGATTTAGGCGGCAACGACCTGGTCGAATGTCATCGCCTTGGCCATATCGAGCCGTGCGGTGGCCTCCTGCGCTCGCGCTGCCGTAGGCGTCGAGAGAGATCCGCCGCAAGCTCCCGCCGCGCGCTGGCGGCCCGCTCCCGGGCGTCTTGCAGGCTCAGATCGGCGAGACCGCCGAGACCCATCGCGCGCGCGCTTTGCCGTGCTCGCCGTCATCCGATCGAAGCTCCGGGCTCGCGAACCTGAACAGCCCGGATCGGGGGGTCGAGCAGGGGAGGCTGGCCCGGGCGCACAGGATCGGGTGAGACTTTGAGATAGAGCGCGCGCACGCCGCCTGGCCCGTAGTCCGCGTGCAGACCTTCCCGGGCCTTGAGTGCCCTAAGCCCAGTACCGTTTCGCTCGGCCATCGCCGGGCCGAAATCCGCGCTGCTGAAGCGGTGGATTTCCCCTCTTCGGACAGTGTTCCGAGATTGGGTCGTCGACGGCTCTAAGCACCTGGCCACTCCACCTCGTGTGATCGGCATAAAGACCTTGCTCACGTGGCGCAACCTCGGCATAAGTCCGTTCCACTAGGCACAAATTCTCAGATAGTATTCGGTGGCGGACGGGATGATCGAACCGTATCTCGGTGACCTTTGGTTGTCTCGTCCTGTCCGTCCGTGAGCGAGGCAGACATGGGTAGTATCGTCAGCATCGTGGATAGCTGCGGCTTGGGGGACATGATGGAAGTCAGCCTCAGGTTGTGCGCCATGGCGCGACATTTTCCGGAGCACCAAGTGTATGCTTTCGTCAGGCCGAAGTCGTACGACGAAGCGTGCAGCTTTCTGTTGAATTCAGAGATTGATTATTTATTTTCGGCAGACCGGATCACGGACAAGTTTCTTTCGTGGATGCCATGGTTGGGCGAAAAGGAAGCGTGGACCCTCAAGAAAGGCGACCTGGTTGCTCCGGAGTTGATCGTTCCTTCGTACGGGGATTGGAAAGGAAATCCGGATCTAGTCATTCTCTTTAAAGAGGCGGTCGATCGCACGCTTTTTGCGTTGCCCCCGGAAATTCAGGAGCAGAGCCGGCGCAAATTGCTCGAGCTCGGGCTCGATGAATCCAAGTGGTTCATTGTATTGCACATGCGGGAAGACGGGTATCGCAGCGCTGTTGATCACCCGAGGTCCATCCGGGAAATAGAGCGGTATTTCGGTCTGATCAGACACATTGTTGAAGCCGGGGGGCAGGTAGTGCGTCTCGGCGACACCCTGATGAAACGCTTGCCCGATATGCCGGGATTGATCGATCTAGCACTCGTTCCGGAGTCGTTTCTCACCCAGGCCTACGCTTGCTCGACGGCCCGGTTCCTCTTCGGGTCGTCATCTTCTCCGGCGATCATCGCAACAGGATTCAATACGCCGACGGCCTTCGCCAATGCGCTGAACCCCTTCGGTTACTTGAGCGCGTCCAAGAACAATATCATCGCGACAAAGAAAATTCACATGCCTGATGGCTCCGTTCTCAGAGATAGTGCCGCTTATAAGCAGGGGAATGCGCACGAGATCTACTGGTACGGTAAGGCAGATCAACTCGAGGAGTTGGCGACCGCGGAACTTTGCGAGCTTGCTGATCTGATGCTGCAACGGACGTCCGACGCTGCCGGGTGGACGTTCCGACCTGTATCTCCGCTGCCGGTATGGATGGTGGATGGAAAGATCAACCCTGAAGAAGTTGCACGCCGCGATAGCTGGGCGCCGATCTACTTCAGCGATCTGAAGGCGGAGTTGCTGCGGTGAACCGGGCAGTGAGCGACTCCCGCATGGTGCCGATCGGTCAATTTGAATTCGCAATGAGGGATTCATCCGACATCATCCGACAATGGTGAGAGAATGTCTGATGCATGGTTCGCGGCGGGCGAATTCGAAGAACTCCCGAGTACTTTCGGCTTGCGGCTCACAAAGGGTTCTGCCCATAAAAGGGCTTCGCTCACGTATCGGAAGCTCGGCATAAGTCTGTGCCTCCAGCTTCGTTAGGCACAAATTCTCGCACGATTAATCGAGGCAGCGATGGGTAGCATCGTCAGTATGGTAAATAGCCCGGGCTTGGGAGACTTGATGGAAGCCAGCCTCAGATTATGCGCCATGGCTCGACAGTTTCCGGAGCACCAAGTGTATGCTTTCGCCGCGCCGAAGACGTACGATGAGGCATGTAGCTTATTGTTGAATTCTGAGATTGACTATTTGTTTTTCTCGGACCGAATCACGGATAAGTTTCTTGCGTGGATGCCATGGTTGGGTGGAGGGGGGTCATGGGAAGAGTCATGGGGTTCCAAGAGCCCAGGCCTAGTTTATCCGACAATAATGGTTCCTACATATCCGGAATGGAACGAAAATTCGGATCAATATATTCTCTCTAAAGAGGTGGTGGACCGAACATTTTTTTCATTGCCTTCAGAAATTCAAGAACAGAGTCGGCGCAAGTTACTTGAACTCGGACTTGACGAATCCAAGTGGTTCATTGTATTGCACATGCGGGAAGATGCGTATCGCAGTGCTCCTGGGCATCCGAGATCCATCCGGGAATTAGAGCGGTATTTCGATTTGATCAGGCACATTGTTGAAGCCGGGGGGCAAGTGGTGCGTCTCGGCGACACGTTGATGAAGCGCTTGCCCGATATGCCGGGATTGATCGATCTGGCGCTCGTTCCGCAGTCATTCCTGACCCAGGCCTACGCTTGCTCGACGGCCCGGTTTCTCTTCGGCTCATCGTCTTCTCCGGCGATTATTGCAACCGGGTTCAATACACCATCTGTCTTCGCCAATGCGCTGAATACTTTCAGTTTCTTGAGCGCGCCCAAGAACAATATCATTGCCACCAAGAAAATTCACATGCCCGATGGTACCGTCATGAGGGATAGAGCTACCGATAACAATATCTATGCGCATGAGCAGCACTGGTACGGCAAGGCCGATCAACTCGAGGAGCTGACGACCGCGGAGCTTTGCGAGCTTGCTGATCTGATGCTGGAGCGGACGTGTGAAGTTGCTGGGTGGACGTTCCGACCCGTGTCGCCGCTGCCGGTCCGGATGGTGGATGGAAAGGTGCATCCGGACGAAATCGCGCGCCGCAACAGCTGGGCGCGGATCTACTTCACAGATGTGAAAGCGGAGCTGCTGCGATGAACTCGGCGCTGACAGGCTTCCATAAGGCGCCACCTTCACCCTGTGTGGATCGCACGAGGGGGAGCTCATCTGATGATCAGTGAGGAAATGTCGGACGCGTGGTTCGCGGCGGGCAAGTTCGAAGAGCTCGCCGAGTGCTTTCGGCTAGCGGCTCAAAAGGGGCGCTCTCCTCGAGCTGCGTTTCAGTTCGGGCGCGGGCTTATGCTGACGGGCCGCGTGGACGAAGCAGAAGCATGGTTCAGACGAGCCTATGTGAAGCGGCCGCTTCGCGCGCGCCTCAAGGGGGGCAGTGCACGGCACCCCTGGACGGCGGTGTGTCTGACGATGCTGGGTTGCTTCGATGGCGCTGCGCTCGGCGAGATTGTGCGGCGTGGCGCCGCCGCCGGATTGTCGCCGCAGAATTGGTTCGTGCTCGCGTTGTTAGTGGCGGCGCGGGTCGGCACCACCGATGATGCGCTTGCGATCGTCCGCCAATTCATCCCAGCCGCTGCCCTCCCGCTGCGAGCGTTGAGCCTAGTCGCAGCATCGGCGCCGCAAGGTAGTCCCGTGAGCGACGCGCTGGTGGAATTCGTGATCGCCCGACCGTTCGACCAACAGCAAGTGATGCTGCTCGATTTGCTGCGAAAACCATATCTGAGCGAAGATGTCGCGACGCTGGGCCGGCTGCTCAAGATAGCGGACCGGTTCCAGGGTTCAAAAATCCGCGATGAGCTGATCCAGCTTGGGAAGATGTTCGAGGCACTTCCGTCTTTTCGCTCGATTCCGATCATCGGGGAAGATCTCGCCGCGGTGATGCGCGTGAAGGCCATGCGGCGATTGTCCGCAGCTTTGGGTTTGGACCCGGCCGACTCCCTCGATGAATTTCCTCTCGCAGCCCGGCTCATTCCCGTGAGCGTCACCGCGCGAGAGGAATGGAAGGCTCTCATGGCGGCGAAAAGCAAGTCATGATGTAGATCGGCGCTGTCGGGCGGGGCGAGGTTTTCGATGCCGGCTGCTCAGGGAGGCGAGCGTCGACGCGCCGATCGCGGCGACGCGCGCCGCCGCACGGCAGCTTGTCCCGCAGGAGGCATCATGAGCGGGCCCGCCGGGGATGCCGCCGAGCCTGGACGGGGGCGACGTGCTCACCACCGCACGTGGCCATCGGGCAACGCCCAACATGATGATGTTGCAGGTGAAAGGCTTGTCGACAACAGCATCTCGATCGATGCGCCGCGCATAGGGCGGCGGGCGCTCTCTAGAAACGGCCGCGCATACGCCGTGGAAGACAGCCCACGTAGGCGGAAGGGTGGCCGAGTGGCTGAAGGCGGCGGTTTGCTAAACCGTTATAGGGCCTCAAGCCCCATCGTGGGTTCGAATCCCACCCTTCCGCCAGTCTTCTGGAAGCGCACGGTTCCCAGAAGTCCGTGGGACGCACTTGACCTGTGAGCGGATTGCCACGTCACGTGCAACCAGAGCTCGATTTTGCGGTCACCGCCCCAGCCCGATGAAATCGAAGAAGGCGTAGCTCTCCAAGAATTTGGCTTGGTCGAGCGGAAGGAACTGCGCTGGCAGCGCCATGGACTGTGCTCCTCCCCACGGCGGCGGCTCGGTGAGAGATTCGATCGATCGAGTCGGGAATTTGTCCGATCCTACGAATACGGATACGCCTCCGACTCCATGAAAGCGGAAGCCAAGAGCGGTCAGATACTGCTCAACGAAGGGGCGCTGTTGAAACCGCTCCTCTCCTAGATTTTGATACAGAAAACACCCGACGTCCGACTGAGCCGTCAACGCTTTGGCAACATTGACGACATAACGAAATCCGAAGTGATCCATTTCACCGAGCGCGGCATCGCAAATAACGATGTCCGCGATGACCGGCGGGCACTGGTGGAACCGAGAGAATTGCCACCAGGGAACGTGGGTCGCTTGCGCCGAGGCACCGCGGGCGGGGAATGTCCGCACGTCGGCGGCGGCCCATTCGTCAAGATCACAAGTGCTAAGGAGGCGGTTCTGCCAGAGATAGAGCGCCTGGCAGTTATCAACCGCGATCACGCGATGACCCGCGTTAAGCAGATAAGCGGCAAAGTGACCCGATCCCAGGCCAATTTCGAGCACAGTTAGACGCCGTCCGACAGCGGCGGCCAGATGCTCGACGACGCGCACTAGGTCTATCGGCGCGAACAGGCACATAAGCGGCTGCACTGGTCTGTCGAACAGTCGTGCCGTCAATTGCTCGACCTGCGTCGAGAGCCGCAGCATCGCTTCGGCTTCGGTTTGCGAATAGAGCTTGGCGTTGAGCCATTCTTTCCGGCTGCGTGTCTCGTACATGATGTCGGCGTAGCGCCGTAGTTCCGCCTCATGCGTGACCCGAACGGGAAAATTCACCTGCACGAAGGCCGCTGGGAAGAATGCCCGCAAGGCCGGGTAAGACGCGAGAACGCGGGCTTCATTTTCCCGCTGATCATAAAGCGCAATCGACAAGTCGGTATCGGCCATAGCGGCGATCTTTCTTGCAAACCGGCCCGCCCAATTTCGTGGCGGGGCGCTGCATCGTACCGCATCATCCGTAGGTAGGACGCCTTGCCGGGAAGCGGTCCAGCGCGGCGGTCGGCGAGGGGGGTGATCAGGCTCGGTCGACAGCGATTTCAGCCGGTGAGTGGCTTGGATCACGAGATTTTCCCTGAGCCCGTGTCGTGTCCAGCGGATCTGTCCCCGTCATCCGATCGGACACGTCCCTGAGCCGATAGCGGGGCCGCGCGGCAAGGATCGGCCTCTCGAAACAGTAGAAGAACAGGCTCGAGCCCGCGACACACGCAGCCAAGAAAATTGCCAGCTGCGCCGGAACGGCAAGGTCGGAAAAGCTCGATCGCACGGCTAGGGCGATCACGAGGTGGAACAGATAGACCGAATAGGAGATCTTCCCCATGTGGTCGCAGCATGTTGCGATCAGCGGCAGCTTCTGCATCGGCTTGCGCATTGTGTAGAAGAGGACGAGCGCCGTAGCGCCGAATGCGGCCGCGCAGAACGGGAACAGGTGCGCGAGCAGAAGATGGCCCGGCTCGGCGACCGATGACGTGATCACGAACGTTACCAGCGCCACCGCCAAGAACAGCAACGCGGCGAGTAGCGCCTTCACATAGTCGAGTCGACCGGCACCGACGCGCGGCCCGACCTCGCGCACGAACAGGTACAACAGGAAGCCATAGGCGATGGAATCGACCCGAAACAGGACGACGCGCCGCACCTCCGGACCCCAATTGTCGTAATCGCCACACGCGGTGCGCGCGACCGCGACCGCGGCGATATAGACGAGCGCGAGGACCACGATGCAGCGTTTGTCCCAACGCCGCAACCAACCGGTGGCGAGCAGGAGCCAGACCGGCATGGTGACGTAAAACCACTCCTCGATCGACAGACTCCACGCCACCGGGAAATAGTCGTTGGCATTGCTCTGCGCGATCAGGTTCTGGACATAGAACGCATATCGGAAAAAATCGGCGGTCAGCAGCTCGTCCGCGACGAGCGAGATCAGCACCAGGGCAAACAGATAAGGCGGGATCGTCCGCATCCAGCGCCGCACCAGGAAGATGCCGAGATTGGCGAGCCGGCGATCATTGATGCAGCCGAGAATCTGCGGTGCCAGCACGAACCCGCTCAATACGAAGAAGATCTCGACGGCCAGCACCGACACGCGCTCGGCAAACGGCGACGTGCCGAGCGCCAGGATCAGATAATGCGGGATTGCAACCGAGAACGCCGCCAATCCACGGAGCAGGTCGAGGGAGGCTATGCGGGTCGTGTGCATCGGGGTCCGCCGCGCCCTAGAAGAGACGGTAGATGAAGGGCATGGACGCCTTGCCCTTGGTGAGAAAGATCACCGCGAGGAAGACGACGATGGTCAGCACCAGCGGCGGCGACCAGATGCGCCAACGGACCGCCATGAAGGCTAACGGTGTCCTCAGCCACGCGGGCATGCGCGTCCCTATTGTTTGACCACGGCGGGGCCCGGTGCGAGCTCGGGCGCGGTCATGGCCCCACGTCCCATCGCCGTCGGGTCGGTGTTCCGCGTCGGCGCGGGCTCGCGGAGCGCCGCATCGAGCAGCGCGGCGATGTGGGCGTTGCCCAGCGCGGACATGTGACCGTAAGGCTGGGCGGGATCATCGACCATGACGTAGAGCTGCTTGAATTCGTCGATGCTGCGTTGCGCGATGGCGTGTAGCGACTCGAACTCGTCAACCGTCTGGATACCGGCGGCGCGCGCACAGCGCATGACGTTCGCCGCGAACGGCGGGGGCGCCGACTGGAGCCTGAGGGGGCCGCCATATTGCATGAGCATGAGCAGGCGCGCGCCGTAGCTGTCGGCATCATCCTTTAGCCGCTCGAGCAGGCGGCAGCTCACCGCAACCTCGTCGATGGGGGCATCGGCGAAACGCTGGCCATCCTGTGTGTACCAGCGGTCCGGGAAGTAGATCCCCATGATCTGATCGGCCAGGAACGAGTAGCCGAGAATTCGCCGGAACAGGGACTCGCGCACCGGATCGACCGTGTATCGTGGGACCGGCTCGTTATGAGTGACCAGGACGCCGCCCTCGATCGTGAAATAGGGCTTGGGCCGACCGTAGGATGTGAACTTGACCCGTAAAATGCCCTGGTCCTGCGTCCCGAGAATCAAGGTCTTGGGGTGGATCACGGGCAGCAATTGCTCGGCCCGCAAGACCATCTGGTCGATCCCGTAACCGCCGATCCCGGCGTTGAGAACAGGGACGCCGAGGCGTGCCTCGAGTTGCGCCGGCCAAGTCTCGTCGTCATTGACCTGCGATCCGGCTGCAAAAGAATCGCCGACCACGAGCACCCCGCCAGTCCGGATGGCCGTGTCGCTCGCCTGGTTCTTGCGGATCCCATAATCGATGATGTTGATGCTGGCGCTCGAGTAGCCGTCCCGCATGGTCCAGCCGAGCACGGGGTCATAGAGCGCGATAGCGCTCGCCTCGGCACTTTCGGCGCGCAGGCGGTGCGCTTTGCGCCAGTCGACGATTTGGAAAACTGGGACATCGGAATAGGCGCGGAAGCCCAACTCGAGCGAGATGCCGCAGACCAGCAAGGTCCCAAGAAGCAGGAGTAGGTTGGCTAGTCTCGGCATACCGGCAGCTCGGTTGGCGATTGCTCTAGATCCTGGGGCGTGCGGCACCTGCGCGGTATAGCCCGATTTGCCACGCGTGGCCATCGGGAAAGGCCTAACTCAGTGATTTTGCAGGCGAAAAGCCTTTCGATCGCCGCATCTCGTCGGCCGGCGGTGGGTCGTCGCTGTGGCGCACATCGCGGCAGACTGAAGCAGGAGGTCCGGGCGCGACAGGCTGCCCGATACCCCTGGTACGCGATAGTTGACATTGCAAGCCGAGGCCACTATCAGCGCTGGCAACCGTGAGCCCAACGCCGCAGCAGTCCTCTGAGGTCGGCCGTGGTTGAGCAATGCCCCTCGGTGTGGTGGGGACGAGGGCGGCAGGCCGGGTCCGTGCGCGGACCCATTCTCATCTGAAGCGGTAGGGACCATGAGCAGCCGAAATCAGGTTTCGTCCAGCGTCGAGCCCATCCCGCAGGAGCCCTGGGTAAAGCTGCCGAACGGCGACGAGCTTAAATCGTGGAGCCGCGACGACGAGATCGCATTCAATCAGAATAACCGCCAAGTCGAAAAGTACCGTTTCTTCGTCAAGACCTTCGATTTTCTGACCGACAACCGCGTGCGCGGGGACTATCACGAGTTCGGCTGTCACCGTTGCCGGACGTTTCGCATGGCGCTGACGGAAGCCCGCCGGCACAACGTCGATTCCATGAAATTCTTCGCTTTCGACAGTTTTGAGGGCCTGCCCAATTCGAGTGGTCACAGCGTCGAGATTTGGCAGCGCGGCGCTCTCGCCACGCCGGTCGACGAGTTTATGCGAATGGTGCGCGAGCACGGCATCTATGTCGACCGCGTGACGCCGATCAAAGGCTTCTACAGCGACAGCCTGACGCCGACGCTGCAGAAGCGGTTTTTGGACAATGAGAGCAAGATCTCTTTGGCGACAATCGACTGCGATCTCTACGAATCGGCGGTTCCTGTATTCGAGTTCATCGAACCGCTCCTGCAAGAGGGCTCAGTCCTGTACATCGATGATCTCTTCGCAGGTTACAAGGGATCGCCCAGCAAGGGTGTCGCCAAGGCATTTCGCGAATTCCGGACTCGCAGCCGCTTCCGCTTCGTCCGGCATCTCGATATTGGATGGTGGGGTCGGTCCTACATCGCGTATATTGACCCGGCGATGTCGCACGAAGAAATCGACTTGTAGCTGAGCGCCGAGAGCTGGCGGTCGAGCGGATGCCACGATGACTCACTCGGATACTTATTTCGACCAGGTTGGGCAGGTCGCTCGGACGCTCGACTGCGCCGCGATCGAGCGCATGGTCGATGCGCTGGTGGCGCTGCGCGAGCGGCACGGTCGCCTGTTCTTTCTAGGCGTCGGCGGCAGCGCCGCGAATTGCAGCCACGCGGTCAACGATTTTCGCAAGTTGTGCGGCATCGAGGCCTATAGCCCGGTGGACAACGTCTCGGAGCTGACCGCGCGCACCAACGACGAGGGCTGGGATACCGTGTTCGCGGCTTGGTTGCGCACCAGCCGCGCCACCAAGAACGACGCCGTGTTCGTGTTCTCGGTCGGCGGCGGCGACGCGGTGCGCAACGTCAGCGCCAACATCGTGCGCGGGCTCGAGGAGGCCAAGGCGCGCGGCCTCGGCATCTTCGGCGTGGTGGGGCGCGACGGCGGCTTCACCAAGAAGGTCGGCGACGAGGTGATCGTCATCCCGACAGTCGATCCCAAGGCCGTCACGCCCTTGTCGGAGGCGTTCCAGGCCGTCGTCTGGCATTGCCTGGTCTCGCACCCGCGCCTGGCAATCCAGGAAGCGAAATGGGAAGGCCTGGCCGCGCGATGAGCCGTTCGACCGCCGTATTCCTCGATCGCGACGGTACGATCAACGCGGCCGTCGTGCGCGACGGCAAGCCCTACCCGCCGGCGTCGCTGACCGAGCTCGTGATCCTGCCGGGCGCCGGCGCGGCGATCGCTTCCCTGCGCGCCGCCGGCTTCCGCACCATCGTGGTCACCAACCAGCCCGATGTCGCGAACGGCAAGCAGCGGCGCGAGGTCGTCGAGGCGATCAACGACGCGTTGCGATCAGAGCTCGCGCTCGACGATGTGCGGGTCTGCTATCACGCCGACGCTGACGTCTGCACCTGCCGCAAGCCCAAGCCTGGCCTACTGCTCGAGGCGGCGCGCGACTGGCAGATCGACCTCGGCCGGAGCTTCATGGTCGGCGACCGGTGGCGGGACGTCGATGCCGGGCGTGCCGCCGGCTGCCGCACCGTCCTGATCGAATCCGGCTATACCGAGAAGCGCTCCGAGCCCGATTTTTCGGTCTCTTCACTCGCCGAGGCTTGCACTATCATCCTGCGTGCGACTGCCCTGCCGGGCGGCGCCTCAGAGGGATCCCGACATGCGCACGGTGGCTGACCTCACGGTCAAGATTTTCGCGGACGGCGCCGATCTGCCGGGGATCGTCAAGCTTTACGCGAATCCGCTCATCAAGGGGTTCACGACCAATCCGACCCTGATGCGCAAGTCCGGCGTGACCGATTACGCCGCGTTCGCGCGCGACGTCCTCAAGGTGGTGCCCGACCGGCCGGTCTCGTTCGAAGTGTTCGCCGACGAGTTCGGCGAGATGGAGCGCCAGGCGCACGAGATCGCGAGCTGGGGGCCAAACGTCAACGTCAAGATCCCGGTGACAACGACCCAAGGGGTGTTCTGCGGGCCGCTGATCCAGCGGCTGGCGCAGGCCGGCATCGTGCTCAACGTGACCGCCATCCTGACGCTCGAGCAGGTCAGCCAAGTTACCGAGTGCCTATCGCCGCGCACGCAAGCGATCGTCTCGGTGTTCGCCGGCCGTATCGCCGACACCGGGCGCGACCCGGTGCCGCTGATGACCAAGGCGGTGGAGATCCTCAAGGCGAAACCGAAGGCCGAGCTCATCTGGGCCAGCCCACGCGAGCTCTTGAACATCTTCCAGGCTGACGAGATCGGCTGCCACATCATCACCGTCACCCACGACGTGCTGACAAAGTTGGCGCTGGTCGGCAAGGATCTCGACGGCTATTCCCTCGAGACCGTGCAGATGTTCCACCGCGATGCGCAAGCCGCCGGCTTCAGCATCGCGACAACACCGACGCGCGCGGTCGGCTGAACCGACGCAGTCCCTTCACGAGGCCTGGAATGAACGCGAACGGAATTTCGAAAGTGCTGGTGACCGGCGGTGCCGGCTATGTCGGCAACGTGCTGGTGCCGCAGCTCTTATCGGCCGGCTATGAAGTCGTCGTCTACGACGTCATGTTCTTCGGATGCGCGACCCTGCCGAAGCACCCGAAGCTCTCCATCGTCGAAGGCGACGTGCGCGACACGCCGAAGCTGGCGCAACACTTCAAGGGTGTCGATGCGGTGCTGCATCTGGCCTGCATCGCCAACGACCCGAGCTTCGACCTCAATCCCGAGCTCGGCAAGTCGATCAACTATGACTGCTTCGAGCCGATGGTCGTTGCTGCGAAGGCAGCCGGCGTCAAGCGCTTCGTCTATTGCTCGTCGAGCTCGGTGTACGGCGTCAGCGACAAGCCGAACGTGACCGAGGAGCACGAGCTGGTGCCGGTCAGCGACTACAACAAGTTCAAGGGCATGTGCGAGCCGCTGCTGTTCAAGCATCAGGCGCCTGGCTTCACCTGCGTGACCATTCGGCCGGCGACGCTGTGCGGTTTCAGCCCGCGCACCCGCCTCGACCTGTCGGTCAACATCCTGACCAATCTCGCGGTCAACAAGGGCCAGATCACCGTGTTCGGCGGTGAGCAGATGCGGCCAAACCTGCACATCAACGACATGTGCGACGCCTACCAGCTGCTGCTCGAGGCGCCGAGTGAGAAGATCGCCGGCGAAATCTTCAATTGCGGCTACCAGAACATGAAGATCAAGGACATCGCGGTTCTGGTGCGTCAGGTCGTGGCGGAGGTGTTCCCGGACCGGGCGGGGGTCGAGATCGTCACGACACCGAGTAATGATCTGCGCTCGTACCACATCAACTCGGACAAGATCCGACGCCATCTCGGCTACGCGCCCAAGCGATCGGTCGAGGATGCAGTGCGGGACCTATGCAAGGCGTTCAAGAGCGGGGCGCTGCCCAACAGCCTTGACGACGATCTCTATTATAACGTCCGCCGGATGAAGGTCACGAAGGCGGCATGAGCCCTGTTGCCATCGTTACGGGCGGGGCGGGCTTCATCGGGAGCCACATGGTCGATCTGCTGCTCACGCGGGGTTTCCGCGTGCGCGTGATCGACAATCTGGTGGGGGGCCGCGAGGCCAACCTTTCGCACCACGCGCGCGATGCCGACCTAGCGCTGGAGCGCCGCGACATCAGGAGCTTCGAGCCCGGCGATCCGGTGTTCACCGATGCCCGCTACGTCTTCCATTTCGCAGGCATCGGCGACATCGTGCCCTCGATCGAGCATCCGATCGAGTACATGGACGTCAACGTGCAGGGCACGGTGCGGATGCTCGAATGCGCGCGCGCGGCCAGCGCCCAGAAATTCGTCTATGCGTCGTCGTCCTCGTGCTACGGGCTTGCCGATGTGCCGACCCGTGAGGACCATCCG
>Ga0207055_1002_pt2 | contig 34421 bp, 45 predicted proteins | sample Alteio_BWMinCont_57_FD_153293 | JGI IMG/M metagenome (GOLD analysis project Ga0207055, IMG submission 153293) | Enriched cells from forest soil in Barre Woods Harvard Forest LTER site, Petersham, Massachusetts, United States -... | ecosystem: Environmental > Terrestrial > Soil > Temperate forest >...
CGTCCAAAAGAAATGTTTCTGGAGGATGTAGAGTTCAATAACATAATAATCCCACGTTTTCAGCTCATTGAAACCGCAGAAAAGGAAAAACGAAATTGAGAATAGTACAATTGTAGGAATGGGGGTCAGGCTTGCACAATTGTACTTTTAATGAAAATGTACAATTGTGCAAGCCTGACCCGTTTCCGCGTTTCCATTTCCTTTTATCGATCCGGTAGGATATAAAAAATATGTTGCTCAGAAAGAACAAGATTTTTATAACGAGCTCAAAAAACAACAATTAGATAAATAAAAAGAGGCTGCCCGTTAAACCAAAAATATATTCCATGATAAAAAGGTATTCATATGATTAATATATTATGTTACGGCGACTCGAACACTTGGGGAAATATTGCCGGGTCTAGAAATATTGAATTCATGTTAGCAAAACGATTTGATAAAAATACGCGATGGACGGGAATTCTGCAAAAAAAATTAGGTAACGAATTTAATGTCATAGAAGCAGGATTGAATGGAAGAAATACATCATTTGATGAAACCAGATACAAGCGCCCATCTAGGAATGGGTTATCTACACTACCGCTTATATTGGAAATGAATTATCCGCTTGACTTGGTTGTTATCATGCTAGGAACTAATGATTCGATCATTGATTTTAAAGCCACCCCTCGCCAAACAACAGATGCTATTCAAAAAATGATTCAGTATATTAAAAATTGCCACCTAGGCCCGGAATTTACAGCACCGCATATCCTTTTAATTTCTCCTGTACCAATCCAAAAAATTGAATCAGAAGATTTTAATTTATTTTTTGATGATGAATCTATAGCGAATACTAAAGCTTTAGCAAAATATTATGCTGAGTTGGCGGCAAAAGAAGGTTGTGATTTTTTAAACGCGGCTGAAATTGCTAATTTTAGGCTTGACGATGGAATACATCTCGACAAAAAAGGGCATTCAGATTTAGCAAATGCAATTGCAGTTAAGATTCAATCTTTTTTCTCGAAATGAAACCCTTATTATTGACAATAGGCACACATTGGCATAGGATATTTTTACGATGATATATGACTGGGATAGTGATAAAAACCAGCTTTTGATAAGTACACGAGGTGTGAGCTTTGAGGAAGTAGTTGTTTTGCTCGAGAATGGAGACATTCTGGATATTATTGAGCACCCGAATCAAGAACAATATTCTCATCAAAAAATGTATATTGTTGAGATAAAGAATTATGTTTATTTGGTTCCATTTGTAGAGGAAAAAAATAAAATTTTTCTAAAAACAATTATTCCAAGCCGTAAGGCTAAAAAAACATATCTTGGCAAAAAAAGAGGTTATCAATGATGAAAAAATCCCGACAAAAAATTAAATTAGATGCCGAAGAAAAAAAATTACTAGCCTCCTTCGAAAAAGGCGAATGGAAATCAGTTAAAGATATTAAAAAACATAAAAAAATAGCAAAAGCTGCCGCTAAAAATACACTACAAAAGGACGCAAGAATTAACATTCGCTTATCAAGCAACGATTTGCTTCGTATAAAACAAAAAGCGGCTTTTGAAGGGATACCTTATCAAACCTTAATAGCAAGTATTCTTCATAAGTTCGCTGCAGGACATCCGGCAGAATAGTATTCTGAACCCATATTATTGCGCCGCTTGGACTAACGCTCCAGGCGGCACCATTTCATTACAGACATTATTACCAATTGTGTCAGCAACCCCACGGTTTCAGTTCATTGAAACCGCAGAAGACGATATGATTTCTATTTTTTCTCGGGATGCATTGCCAATTTTAGAATCTTATTAACAAATTCACCTTTCGCATTCGTATATTTTTCTCGATCAAAAGTATGTTGACCCGCTAATTTTATTTTCAGCTGTTCATATTCTTTTGCTACTTCTGGATGAGAAATCAAATAATCTCTAAAAATTATTTTTTCGACCCAATGTTTCGAGGTGGGTTCAACAATGTGAACATGATGCGTTCTTTTTTCACCAAAGGGCGGTAACCCTTTCGCAAAAAACATACGCTCGGTATCTGGATTATCATACCAATACTCATAACCCAATTTTTGCAGAGCAGGAATAGCAATTATTTTCATTTCATCTAATGATTTTGCTGAAATTTGAATATCGATAATCGGTTTTGCAGATAACCCTTGCACAGCAGTACTCCCCACGTGTTGAATATCCACGATACAATTGGAGGGAATCACATTTTTTAATTTTTCGATTTCAATAGCTGCCTCAGAAGGCCATGAAGCATTATATGGGACAATTTCGATAGAGTCTTTGACCTGAGTATCCTGTCCCATAGCAAGATAGCCCTGCATATATAGCACTGCTTTGCCACTGATTAACACACGATCGCCTTGATATCGACAAAACATCTCGCCTCCGCGCTCAGATACTTGGAGAGCATGTAAATCTGTTTTACTCAATCGTTTAGCCCAATAAGGAACCAATAAACAATGTGATGCACCTGTAGCAGGATCTTCAGAAATAGTTTTTTGTGGATAAAAAGTGCGTGAAACAAAATCTACATTTTGTCCTGGTGCTGTCACAATAACGCCACGGTGTTTTAATTTTTTGAGAATCTGCATATTGGGTTTTAATTGTCTAACTTCTTCCTCTGTATCATAAATCACAAGACAGCGTTCATTTTTATGTTGATATATTTCCTTTGGTACCAATCCTAACCCTTGCTCTACTAACGGCAATGAAATATTTTCAACATTTTTAGCAGGAAAATTTAATGTGATTAAATCATCCGTTCGAAAAACTTGTAATAATTCAGTACGCGATTGCAGATCAACTTTTTGCCAAGCGGGCTCAAGATAATTAAAAATGATATAGGCAGCCGATAACGAACCATGCCCACAAATATCAAGCTCATAATCGGGTGTTATCCATCGAATATTGAATGTATTCGAATCACGCACTAAAAATGCTGTAACAGGTAGATTATTTTCTTTGGCAATCGCGTGAAGTTTATTATCAGGAAACCATGTTGGCAAAATACAAACTGCAGCAGGATTTCCGCAAAAGAGGTTATCCGTAAATGCATCTACATGATAGATAGGAATTTTCATATATGATTCATCTCTTCATTCAAATTTTCACTTTATAACCTACATCAACATCGCATCCAGCAAATCCGCCTAAAATTCCCCAATTTTCTTTGGCTGATTCTCTTAAAACAATTTTGATGTGATCTTTGGGAATACCTAAAATATTCAGCTGTTCAACTATGGCCTGATACAAATTACGTTTAGTATCGAGAGAACGCCCTGAAAAGCAATCAATATTAATAATCACATAACGCTCTGGATTACAGTCGGCAGGAACAGAAAATCGATGGGGTTCATGAATCATTAAACGAGTATTAATCGCCTCAGGAGTTACTTTAAATATTTCAAGCAACGCGGAATCCACTGCTTTCATAAGCGCTATTTCCTGCTCTTTCGTATATTTATTTGCAATTTCAATCAATGTCATTGGCATACATTTTCCTCTCAATTATTCATCAAATAAAAACGCTTTTGGTTGCTCATAAAGCACTAAAAAATTTTCATAGATTATAAAATTAAGCCTCGTATCTAAAGGTTATAATTTCACAACGGGAGCGGTGCATTTAAATTACCATTTCCGATGGGAACTTCTCCATAACTGTATGGATTGACACCTTCAATGCAGGCAATATTGATCCCATATTGATTAGGATTACTTTTGCGTTTGTGATGCGTATAAATACCACATGTTTTACAAAAATAATGCTCGGCGATTTTTGTATTCCATTGATAAAGAGTTAAATTATCTTGGCCTTTAACGACTTTTAAATTTGAAACGGGAACAGCTGCCATCACCGCTCCTTTCCGTCGACAAAGCGTGCAGTCGCAACGACGAATGTTTTCTAATCCATTATCGAATTTTACTTCGACCTCGACTGCCCCACAGTGGCATTTTAGAATTCTTTTTTCTGACATTTTTTCACCCTTCCCTAAAGTTATAGGCCAATCCTGCCTTCTATGATCACATCAGGCTTGAACCACTACATCTTATGACTAGCCTTAGCAGCTTACTTTAATTTATTATTACTGTTAATCATATTGACCTGCCCCGGGATTTTCAGACCAAGTTAAATCAGAGATAACGCCCCTCAACAAGAGGGCATGACATGAAAAAATCACCCTTTCGCTTTACGTTTAAGCCAGCAATGGAGCTACAGAGAGAAATGATTCATCACTGGCTTCAACAAGATTATATTTGCGAATGGGTTCATGGACAGGGATTACAAAATACTTTATCGGGATTAGAAAAGTTTTTTCATCATCAGTCTCAGCATAAAAAATTAGACCAACACACCGAAATAACTCAACACTCACTGATGTTCTTTCAACATTTTTTCATAAAGAAGAACCATCACACTCTCCATTTGTTTATTGACCTCTTTCAGTAATGTTGGATCGACCGCCCTATAAAATGAAGGCTCGCAATAAGGGAGTCTCTTTTCATTTAGCGTTCCTTTTTCTTCTAATGCTTTATAGGGAAGTTCCCAAAATCCTCCTAGAGAATGATACGTTATCTTTCCTTTATCATGCTCAAGAGCAAATAGAATATGCATAGTCGCATCATAGTGATACCCATATCCCTTGGCATTTTTTTCAGTCAATGGATGGGGGACGCGCAAGTAGTCAGACTTATAAAATTTTTCAACCAGGAAAGTATCGTCTTTGTTTTTCACCCAATATGAATACCTTTTATCAGGATTTTTTTCCAAACTAGGCGAAGGATTCAAAATTATTTTGAGAATAATATCAAGATCGTGGTTTGCAACGACGATAGCTCCACGGGTTAGCGTTTGATTTCTCGGCTTAATCACATAGAATTCTGAAGGCATGTCTTTCTGTATTCTTGCTGATAAAAGTGAATCATATTTCTTAGGATAAACTCTCCAATCCGCTTTATATTTTTTTAACTCGTCGCTATGCTCAAAAAATTCGTTGCTCAGGGATTTGTCTTTGTTGATAAGCTGTAGTTCATAGATTTTTACGCCATCTTTTTTATTATATTTCAAGTCAGCAACCAGATAAGAAATATCTGCAGGATGTTTCGCTTCGGCATAAAGAGATACCGAGTTAAAAGCAAAAAGAAAGAGGATGCACGAGAAAAAAGAACTATTCTTCATTTAAAAAATTCCTTTGATTTTTTTGATTCCATGGCGGCGACATTTTACCCGATGCCGGAGGAATATCCAAAAAATCACTGGGTAATTGAATAACTTCTTCCTAAGCAGTATTATCCGTAAAAATTAATGGAATATGGAATGATGAATTTTATGGACAAGTTCAAACGTTGGATTTTTCTTCTTTGTTTTGCCTCACAATCTTTATACGCGTTAACAACACTCAATGTCACATTAAGCTCGGATAATAACCCGGGTGGCATTGGAGACGTTGGCGATTTGAGGTATGCCTTAAATACAATGAATCAAGGTTTAAATGCAACACCTGATGATTATGCGATTGTTTTTGCTTTCCCGATGACGATTCAGCTCAACGGAATTTTGCCGATCATTAACAATTCTTCAAATCCTGTGAGCATCACCATTGGCAATCCAGGCTCTCTTCCTACAGTCACTATTGACGGTAATAGTGGCGCTTACAGCGGATTTTTTATTCCGATGGGGAATGTCACCATTCAAAATATGGTTTTTCAAAACCTGTCTGCTAAAGGAGGCAATGGTGGAAACGGAATTTCGGGCGGCGGTGGCGGCCTAGGTGCCGGGGGAGCTATTTATGCACCTCAAACTTTTTTAAATGGCTCGAACCCTTCCATCACTTTAATGAATGTATCGATAAACAATAACTCTGCTATCGGTGGTAATGGAGGAAGTTATTTAAGCGGAACTCCTACAGGTAATGAGGGTGGCGGTGGTGGCGGCGGCTTTAGTGGGAATGGAGGTTCTATTACAACCACTGGAATCACGGGCGGCGGTGGCGGTGGAGGTTTTGGTGGTGATGGTGGAGATGTCACTCTTTCGACGACTGACTTGTTGGGTGGTGGTGGCGGCGGAGGCGGAGGCTTGGGATCTCGTGCCACTATAGGAACACTCACAAATCTGGGAAATGGCGGTTCAGATCAGAGCGTTGGACTGGATGGAAACGGTTATGGTCTAACCACTGTTGCGGGTTCGGGTGGAGGCGGCCACAACGGAGGAAATAATGCTGGAGGTGGAGGCGGAGGCGCCGCGATAACAATATCCACACTTTCTGGAGGTGGCGGAGGTGGAAGTGCCGGCCAAGATGGGTTGCAAGGACAAGGGGGTATACCACCACTCAGAAATAAAAATTATCTTATGTCTCAACTAAAAATTCAGAAGCAAAATGTCATGCGTAAAGCTGTCGTCCATGCTGAAGGTAAGTCTAAAACCTCCAAGCGCGGAGGAGATGCTGCACCTTCCGGAGGCATTGGAGGAGATGGTGCGGGATCAGGTGGTGGCGGAGTTGTCACAGTAGCTAGTTCCAACGAGGTTGACGGAAAAGCTGGAGTGGGTGGTTATGGTGGAGGCGGCGGAGGCGGCGCAGGCACTGGTGCCTATGATATAGATTATGCTGTGCAAGGTGGATCAGGAGGAGTGGCTGGTGGCGGAGGTGGTGGTGGCGTCAATCAATCGGGTATAACACCTGCCGGTGGTGGCAACTCTCTGGGTGGCGGTGGTGGTGGCGGAGCTGGACCTTCTAATGGTCCCACCGCTTCGGGTGGAGTTGATTTAGGAAATCTCGGAGCAGGTTCGGGTGGCGCTGGCGCCAATACTTATGGAGTAGGTTTCGGCGGCGGAGGCGGTGGTGGTGGAAGCGGTCTTGGAGGGGCTATCTTTGTCGATAGCAATTTGAATTTCACTATACAAGCCCTTTCCGGAGTGCCAACTATTTTTAATACAACAAATAATACAACACAAGCAGGAGTGCATGGCACGGGTGGACCTGGCGGCTCAGACGGTTTAGATGGATCCGCATTGGGAAATAGTATATTCCTGCGCACAGGCTCATCTCTCACATTGATGGCGCAAAACGCAGGTGACCTTTTAACACTGGGCGACCAGGTCGCATTTACAGATGACACGGCGTTTGGCGCAGGTGGAACTAGTGTTTTTGTAAGAGGGAATGGCACTGTTATTTACAACGGAACAACAAATTATCAAGGAGTCGTCTATATCAATAATGCAAATTTCAAAGTGAATGGACAGATCAATCAAGCTGCTATTTTCGTCTGTAGGCAGAATATTAGCTCACAAAGAGGAACACTCAGTGGGACTGGAGTCTTGACCGGAGATGTTTTTGCCAACTCCGGAACGATCTCGCCCGACACGGGAGGAACACTGACCCTTGGCAGTTTGTTTCTCAATTCAGCAGGTGGCGGCAGTGTTGGAAGTCTTGTCCATATTAATCTCAGTTCCAGCAGCACATCTAAAGTGACTGTGACTGGACCCGCGACGCTTGCGGGTATCCTGGAAATTAATCTAGATCCAAACACTACGCCTGGACAATTTACTCTACTGACTTCCTCGGGTATTACAGGCACTTTTGATTCTGTGACATTTACGGGCAAAACACCAAAGTATTCGATCTCTTATCTGCCGGTCGGCGCGCCGACGTATGTGCAATTTAATTTTTTAGGTTTCTCCTCCGTTGATATACCGGCGACCGTCAATGGATCACCTATTTTGAATCCTGCAGTGGTTTGTTGTGGCAGGCCTGTTATCCTGGGACCGTTACCTGTACCAGGCTCTGGCCCTACTATTTATACCGTCACCAACCATACGGGTAATGTCACTTGTCAAATTGGACAGACCTCGTCTCAAACCTACCTGAAGATGCAAGGTACAAGCGGGTCCTGCACTATTGTTGGCACAAAAAATGGTGTCACCTCTAACCCACTCACGGTATCAGTCTCATGAATAAATTTTCGATAATAGCTAAAAGTGTTATGACGGCAATAAGTATGGTTGGAATAGCTTCTGCAGATACTCTTTCCCACCATTCATTATTAAATAATTGGACGGGATTTTACGTGGGTGCGAATGCGGGAGTTGTTTTTAACAATGCTCAATTAAAATCACAACAATTAGGTTTTACTTCCCCGAGCGACACTTGTAATGCCAGTACACATTTTTCAACTTTCTCTCCAGGTATGCAATTAGGTTATCTGTATCAATTTCCTAACGACTTGGCATTCGGCATAGAAGGTAATATCAACTTTAACACGCATCAAACAAGTACGTTAGGTTGTACCAGTGCCTTTAATAGTGAAGTTTATGATCGCTTCTCATTTAGGAATCAGTTACAAAGCTCTATTAAAGGGCGACTGGGTCGCGTCGTGAATTGGAATAATAACTTTCTCTTTCCATATGTAACGACTGGGATCAACTTTGCTAATCTGGGATTGACATATCAAAATGAAGGGGGCGATTATTATTCCAAAAATATGACTTCATCAGATTGGCTAATGGGTGCAGGTATTGAATGGGCTTTGAGTTCAAACTGGTCGCTGCGCGCAGAATATTTTTATGTAAATTATGGAAATGCTATTAACCTAAACATACCGAGCGTCTATGGCTTGATAGATCCGAATGGTGCTGCGCATCTTAATTTAAGTTCTAATAACGTCAGTGTATCGATTAATTATTGGATTTAGCCAGCATCGTCCAGCCCCTCCCGAGGCATTGCATTAAAACATAGTAACATGATATCATTAAAACATAGTATCTTAAATCAACAAAACATAGTATTATGGCCAAGCCTCACTATCAACTATTAGCAGAATCTTTAGCGCGCGCAGAGAAAAAAGCGGCTAATGGAATTATTCGCTCCGAACATTTGTCACGTCAAGATCTTGAACGACTGGAAAAGGACGGCTGGTTAACTCGCATTATCCGTGGTTGGTATTTATTAAATCAACCTGTTGCAAAGGATGGTGAGAGCACTTTATGGTACAGCTCTTTTTGGAATTTCATTACTATTTATTTAAAATTCCGTTTTGGATCTCATTATTCTTTATCGGCAAATGCTTCTATTGATATGCATATTGGACGTACAACTATTCCAAAACAATTACTTGTTATGGCAAAAAAAGGTGGCAGCTCTGTTATTGAGCTACCCTTTAAAACATCTATTGTTATTTATCAGGAAACAAAAACTTTTCCCCAAAAAATTGAACAAATAAGTGGTATTAATGTTATCCCCCTTGCAGAAGCTTTATATCGGGCTGCACCTGCTTTTTTTAAACAACAACCTGACGATGCAGAAATCGCATTGAAATTAGTAGATCTCACTGCACTTTCTCGCGAATTGCTTAGTGGAACAAATATTTCATCTGCAAATCGAATTATTGGTGCATATCATTTTTTAGGAGAAAAATTACGTTCAAAACGATTACAAGATAATCTGGTTGCAGCAGGTTATCAATTAAAGCCTAACAATCCCTTTATTATTAAAACACCCTCTTCATTTAGTTCCCAGCGCATTAAATCACCTTATGCCGCTCGAATTATGATGATGTGGGAAAAAATGCGGTCAAACGTACTTTCTATTTTTCCTGAAGATCCAGGACTCCCTGGAGCATCCAAAAAATATTTTTCCGAATTAGAAAAAATATATGCAAATGATGCTTATAATTCATTATCTATTGAAGGATACGAAGTCAATATTGATCTTATTACTCGAATTGCAAATGGGAAGTGGAATCCTGATCAGTATGAGAGTGACAGACAACAAATCAATGCCATGGCTGCAAAAGGATATAGGAAAGCTTTCGAAGCAGTTAAACGAAGTATCGATCATATATTCCATAAAAAAAATCCTGGAAGAATAATTAAAGAAGATTTACATTCCTGGTATTCAGCATTATTTTCTCCCTCTGTCAAAGCGGGCATTCTTACCCCAACACAACTTGCCGGATATAGAAACGATCAAGTTTATATCAGAAACTCGATGCACACTCCTCTGCCCGTTAATGCTATCGTCGATGCTATGGATGCCTTATTTGAGTGCTTGATTAACGAATCTTCTGCGGCAGTGAAAGCTGTTCTGGGTCATTTTATTTTTGTTTTTATTCATCCCTACAGGGATGGAAATGGAAGAATTGGTCGTTTTATTATGAATAGTTTATTTGCTTCAGGAGGATTTCCTTGGACTATTGTTAACGTTGCACATCGTGAACAATATATAAAATCACTGGAAAAAGCCTCTGTTGAACAAGATATTGCGCCATTTGCTAAATTTATACTAAATGAAATGCAACAATAGGTATTAAATCAACTCTAAAAAAGGCGAAACATGTTGCACATCGCATTATACGAACCAGAAATTCCGCCCAACACAGGCAATATCATTCGCCTGTGTGCTAATACAGGAGCGTCGCTTCATCTCATTCATCCGTTAGGATTTGCTCCCGATGATAAACAGCTTAAACGCGCGGGCTTGGATTATCATGAATGGACACGCATTCATCATCATCAACATTACGAGCAATTTACGAAAGCCATTCAATCAAAACGTGTATTTGCATGCACGACCAAAGGGTCTCGTTCTTATACACAAGTATCGTACTCGCCCGAAGATGTATTATTATTTGGTCCTGAGACACGCGGTTTACCTGCTGATATATTATCTGCAATTCCACCCACTCAACTCATCAGAATTCCCATGTTGCCCAATTCCCGTAGTTTAAATTTATCGAATGCGGTGGCAGTTATTCTCTATGAAGCGCTAAGGCAGCAGGGGTTTCCAATGTTATCCTGATACTGATACAATGCTCGCATTTCATCATCAATAATTTATAGGAACAGGAGTTTAATATGTATTTGGGTGGCATGGGTTTTCACCCAACAGAAGCGGATTGCGCAGTAACAGCAGCTATTACCACTGGGAATATACAATACTTTAGAGCTATTACAGATCCCGCTCAAATTAAAAAAATTTCCGATCAACATATCGTCAGGACAAATCCTGGCGGAACGCGAACATTCACAGGAGATGATATTTTATCGTGTGCTGCTTTGCATAGACAGTTTGAGCTGTGTAAATTTTTTCTCCTAGATGACAATTGGAAACCACATACTAGAAAATTTTTAGCTAAGTCAGTAGGATTTATTCAAACCAAGACAGTAATAAGCGATTTTGTGGCTCCCCTTCGTGAATGGCTTTCAAAAAAAGCAAATCAGAATGACGAAGATCGTGCATTGCTTGGTTTGTTAGAGACAACCTCTAATACTTTAAATGCTTCAAACGAAAGACCGTCTGTTGCAACCAGAATAAAGGGACATGGCATTTTATGATCATCAAGCAAGTCATCTTATTATTCTTTTTAGGCGTTTAACTTGCGCAACACAATTCGATAAGCTTGTATTTCATTATTCAACATACCAAAACAACATCCCCAAAAGTAGAGTTGGAATTTTCGGTACAATTCTGCTCCCCATCGTTTAATGATTTCATCTTTATGCTCATCAAGATTTTTTCCCCAATGCATGAGCGTTAAGTAATAACTATGTGTGTCATTATTTAAAAAAATGAGTTCAAAGGGACTATTTTTTACAGCAGCTATAAAACCATAAATATCAAGTAATTCATGATTTCCAGGGAAAATATGACGTTCGATAAAATAACTTCCTCTTTCACCCGCTACTTTTGCCGACGCATCAAAATACGCATAACCTCCAGGTTTTAGAAGCTCCGCACATTTTTTGAGTGCACGCTTATAATCTGGCAAATGTTCAAGCGTGCCTAAACTAAAAAGAGCATCGTACGTTGCACCATTAGCTGTTTCATATTTTAAAAAGTCTTCTCTAAAAACACGGCAATGAGATAACTTTTTTTCTTCGATTAATTGAGATATAAAAGCTTCTGATTGATGAGACAGAGTAACTGCATCAACATGAATCCCTTTTTCACCTACAAATTCAACGATATTTCCCCAGCCCGCGCCAATATCCAATACTTTTTGACCGGGGGACAGGTGGCAGCTTTGCAAAGCAAATTCCAATTTACGCAATGCAGCTTTTTCATAGGGTTCATTGTCATTTATGAATATGCCGTGAGAATACGTACGTGTTTTATCTAAAAACATTAAATAAAAATCGTTATCATATTCATAATGCTGAGCAATACTTTTTTTATTAATGACTAATTGATTACTGAAAAAAGAAAGGATGCGTGACCATCTAATAATAAAAGGATATTTTTTAGAAAAATAACGAGTGATCTCGAGCAGCTTCAGCATATCTATATTTCCGTTTAAATCAATATCACCGTAAATATAGGCTTCTGCAATTTTAAGTTCATCACCTGATTTTAGGGCTTTTAACCCTTTTTCGTTGTTAATAACCATTTGAAATTGAGAACTACCATACTGTTCTCCAAATTTCATTTCTTTTGAATTGGGCAAGATAAGTGAAAAACCAGATTTCAGTTTTTCACTTAATTTATTTAATAAATTAAAAATCATATGGCTGTGTTTCCCAGCATAAATTTTTACTTACGAAATAAATGAACAACAAGTGATACGACAAATAATACTAAGAAAATGAAGAAAAGAATTTTCGCGATACCGGCCGCTTCTGCAGCAATTCCCGTAAACCCTAGAACACCCGCAATGATCGCAACAACAAAAAAAGCCAAGACCCAATTTAACATATCACTACTCCTTCAGTGGTTATAAATTAAGCATCCCTATAATACGAAAACAAGACAATAAAATATATCAGGAAATGAATAAATGTACATCCTAAACGAATCACAATTGTACCTTCTCCCAACAGAGCCGCGATCGTGAGGCTCTATAACAATCATTCACTGGGGATCGTTTTTGCTAATTCCTCCCACGGTGGATTAGAAAAAAATTCAATGGGATTCGTCACAAGAGTATTATATCGTATTCTCGATGAAATGCGATTTTTGGCACCCTTACAAACAAAGGAAAACCCGATATGGACAAAAAAACCCGATGTAACTGGGCACAAAATAATGAATTACTCATCGATTATCATGATAAGGAATGGGGAATTCCAGTTTATGATGATCGCCTGCTTTTTGAATTTTTGATTTTGGAAGGAGCGCAAGCCGGATTAAGTTGGATAACTGTTTTAAAAAAACGGGAAAACTATCGAGCCTTATTGGATAATTTTGACTCCCTGAAAATTGCTCGATATCCTTCAAAAAAAATTGAAACACTCATGAAAAATCCGGGCATTATTCGAAATCGATTAAAAATCGAATCCACTATTACGAATGCAAAAGCATATCTCAAGATTTTGAACGAATGGGATTCATTCAATCAATATATCTGGCATTTTGTGGATAATAAACCCATTCAAAATAGTTGGGATCATTTTAAAAAAATTCCTTCAAAAACGTTGGTATCAGATAATATGTCAAAAGATTTGAAAAAGAGAGGTTTCAAATTTGTGGGCAGCACCATTTGTTATGCGTTTATGCAAGCCGTTGGAATGGTGAATGATCATACGATAGATTGTTTTTGTTATAAAAAGATTAAACAATAAGAATTGCTCTTCTCAATTATTCGCTGACTACCACACCCTCCTTGGGAGTAAACGGCGGCCTCGCCCACCAAACAATAATCATCAAAAAAACAAATACCCAACCTGAAAGCCAAAAAATATCATTCGTTGAAAGCATGTACGCTTGATTAGTAATGGTCGCATCAATCACTCCCATATTTTTAATGGGAGTAAATCCCAATGAATTTAATTGAGAAAGAGCATCACTGCTCGTCGGATTAAACGGATTAATCTGTTCCACTAATCGGCTATGATGAAAAGCTTCGCGCCTGCCCCAGAGCGTGACACTGAGCGATGTTCCAAAACTTCCGCCTAAAATACGAAAAAAATTAGAAAGCCCCAACGCACTTGCAATACGCGAGGGTGGCAAACTCGAAATAACAATAGTCACTAAGGGAGTAAAAAAGAAAGTAATTCCCAATCCTTGTATAAATCGCGGTTCAATGAGTTGAGCAAAACCGACTTGCGTATAAAAATTCGATTGCCAAAAAGAAGTGAGTGCAAAAGCAATAAATCCTAGGGTGGTAACGCTGCGCAAATCAAAAGACATCATATAACGACCCACGAAGGGAGACAAAATAAAAGGTAAAACGCCGACGGGCGCGGCAGCAAGACCTGCCCACGTTGGCGTATAACCCATTTGAGTTTGGAGCCACAATGGAAAAATAACAACGTTACTAAAATAAACTAAAAATCCGAGCGTAATGGCAATCGTTCCAATAGTAAAATTTCGTTTTGCAAATAGTGTTAAATCAACAATCGGATTAGAGCGACCCAATTCCCATATAATTAAATAACTGAGTGCCATGACTGAAATAATCGTCAACGTAACAATAATATCGGAATGAAACCAATCTAAATCGTTGCCTTTATCTAATAAAATTTGCAAAGATCCTACACCGATAATTAACAACATTAATCCTATGTAATCAATGGATGATTTTTTAATAGGCGTTTCTCTACCAGACAATGTGATTGCAGTAAATACAACAGAAAAAATTCCAACGGGTAAGTTAATATAAAAAATCCAGGGCCAACTGTAATTATCTGTAATCCATCCACCTAAAATCGGGCCAAAAATAGGGCCTACAACTGCGGTCGTTACCCAAATTCCCGTAGCAAATGATTTTTTTTCTTGTGGATAATTAGCCAATAAAATACTTTGCGACAAGGGAATCATCGGGCCTGATACAGCTCCTTGCAACACACGAAAAATAATTAACATCGGCAAATTGACGGAAAGTCCGCATAATATAGAGGTCAATGTAAATAGTGCTGTTGAAATTAAAAATAATCGGACTTCACCAAATCGCCGCGCTAACCATCCCGTAATCGGCAACATGATTGCCTGGCTCACAGCAAAAGAAGTAATGACCCACGTACCATTATCAGGACTCACTGCTAAATTACCCGCGATAGTGGGAATAGCAACATTTGCAATCGAGACGTCCAACACATTCATAAAAATGCCGAACGATAAAGCAATTGTCATCAATACTAATCGCGTTCCTTTTAGAGGAGATATCTCAACCATGCCGTACCATCCTGGCTGAGATATTGGATGAGCTACTTTGCAAAATAGTATTGATCAATTGATCCACTTGTGCGAGTTGATTGGTATACACATGCGTTGTATAAATCGGATAAAGTTGCGTGGATTGCTGTCTTTTTGTATTTCGCACATCTGTTGTGACATGCATCGACAAACCCAATTGCAAAGGTCTCTTTTTTAATTCATCGGGATCTAATGAAACTCTCACCGGCAATCTCTGAACGATCTTAATCCAATTTCCCGTCGCATTTTGTGGAGGTAATAATGAAAATGCAGCGCCTGTCCCAGCATTTAAACCAAAAATTTTTCCATGATAAATCACATCAGGATAAGCGTCTGCATACAATTCAACAGTCTGACCAATGCGCAAGTGAAGAAGTTGTGATTCTTTATAATTCGCATCGACCCATGTCGCATTCAAAGGCACAATTGCAAGCATCGGTGTATTCACCATGATGCGTTGACCGACTTGTACACTGCGTTTTGCGACATATCCTGTGACGGGTGCAACAATGACTGTCCGTTGTAAATTCAAATAAGCGATTTTTAAATTCGCTTTTGCTCGCTCAACCAGCGGATGTGTGTAAATAGTAGTATCCACAATCAGTGCATTGGCTGAAATTAAATTATGTAATGCGACATTGTATTCTGCTCGGGCGGTTTCTGCGGCTGTTTGATAATGCTGATATTCTTCGCGAGAAACTGCATTTTCACCGATTAATCCTTGACGTCGTTTTACGTCAAGTTCTGCTTTCAGTAAATTCGCTTTACGCAATATCAAATCAGCTTGTGCGCGTTGTGCATCTTCAAATAATTTTCGCACTTGACGTACTGTCTCTGCTAAAGCGGCTTCCGCATGCTGTAACGCCACTTGCATATCCGTTGGATCAAATTTAATAAGAACCTGTCCTTCTTTAACTAATTGGGTATCATCAGTTGTAATATCTGTCACCGTTCCTTGAATTTGTGACATGAGTTGCACCATATTGCCATTCACGTACGCATCATCGGTGTAAATCTCATATCGTCCCCAAAAAATCCAATATAAAAACCAACCCACGAAAATAAATAAAAATATGACAGTGAGAGTGACAAGAGCAAAATTACGCCTATGAATTCGACGCCGATCCGCTTCGCTAAGAGCAGATTGATTTGATTCAGGCATCTTTTCCTCCCAGTGCTTTTAACAATGCGACGACTGTTTTTATATGCTGAGTTTGCAAATTAAGCTGTTCCGTTTCTTGTTGGAGTAATAAATTTTTATTTTCTAACACTTGAATATAGTCGGCAATCCCCTGTTTGTAACGTGCCAGATATAATTTATAATTATGCTGAATCGCATTGTATGAAATAGTTTGAGCGTTTAGTTGCGCATTGATCGCTCGCAAATTGGTGACTTGATCTGCCACTTGACGTAATGCTGTCAAAATCGTTTGGTTATAGGCATTGATTGCAAGATCAAATTCAGCATATTGCACTCGCAAAGTAGCACGTCTTGCTCCCGCATCAAAAATAGGTAAATCAATCGCACCTGTGATCGCATTATTTCGATTGGGCGCAGTGAATAATTCATTTAAGTGAATACTTTGATAACTGAATAATGCAGATAAATTAATGTCAGGGAAAAAATACGCTTTTGCTACATTCACTTTATTCGCAGCCGCTTCGGCCCGTAATTTAGCAGCAATAATATCAGGACGGTTCGCTAACAAATTCGCCGGAAGTGAAGAAGGAATTGAAACACCATAATGATGAAATGCAAAATGTTTTGTTTTGATATCGGTAGTGAATGGATTCTTGCCTAACAAAACAGCCAGCTGATTACGAGACAATGCTTCATCTTGTCGATAATGCTCTAATGTTTCTTTTGCCTGGCCCAGATTCGCTAAAATCGTTTTGACTGGAATTTCAGATTCAATTCCGTGATGCATTCTGTTATCCGTAATTTGAAATAATTTTTGATTCACTGCTAATTGTTCTTCTGCGATATCGACTTCTGAAATCGCATGACAAAGCTCAAAATAAATTTGTGCAACCGCTGCAGATAATATTAATTGAGATTCCGCTAGTTCCGCCTGACTGGCATACATTTCATTGATTTTTGATTTTAAAGATTCTCGATTTTTACCCCAAAAATCGAATTCATAATTGAAGTTTAAACCCAAATCTCCAATATTAAATATTTTTCCATTAAACGGCGGAGGGACGATTCCTGTCTCAGAAAAACGTTGCCGTTGGAGATATCCGCTTAAATCTACTGTAGGCCAGAGCGTAGCACTCGCCTGCTCTGCCATTTGTGTGGCTGCATGAACTCGAGCTTCCGCCATTTGCATCGTGGGAGAATCTTGAATCGCGACAGCAATAAGCTCGTTTAATTGTGGGTCGTGAAATGTATTCCACCAACCAGATGGGTGAGTTGACGTAGAATTTTTGGGCGTATATTGATGATGTGTATCGAGACTGCTAACATCCATTTTTTGGGAATGATTATGTATATCTCCATAAGAGACACAGCTTGTCAGTTCAATAATGCAGAATAACAATAACCCAAGAGAGAGAAGCGAGCTCAATTCCCTGTTCATTATGCATTTTCCGTGGCGTAAATTTCAGCAGTATATCACAATTAATCAATTGATTAAATTAGAAGCACGGGAAAAAAAGAGGCTGTTTGCTTTATGCATAAAACAAAGCATTAACCCCAAAAGCCCCATGGATAAATAAAACATACCCATCACAGATTGCCCTTGATGCGTGATCATGTTTAATAAAAAATTCACTATCATTGAGATGAGTGCTTGTAGAGTGCCATAAATGGAACCTGCAATTCCAATATTGTTATCAATGATTGAAAAACAGAGCGCTAACGCATTGGGAAAAATAAAACCACAACCGATTGTGATCAAAAAAATCAATGGGGCTATAAAATACAAATGCGTTCCGAAAAACATATCCGATAAAATCAGTAAAAAACCATTTAATGTAAACAATGATAATCCTATTAACACTAATCGTTCAGATGATAATTTTTTTATGGTGCACTTGCTAATGAAAGCCCCAAAACTAATTCCCAATGCCGCGATTAAAACAAATGATCCATTTTCAATCGGTGTTAACTGCAACTGTTTTTGCACGATAAAAGGAACCATATTGGCGCATAAAATAATCGATGAAAAAGCTAATCCTGCAATGACAGCATAACGAATAAAAAAGACATTCTTTAATATTTCTCCATATCGAACAAATACATCCTTCATGGTTAGAGTAGTTTCTTTTCGTTGTAATGTTTCGTGAAATCGCGTTTTTAAAAGAACCATTAAGAAAACACCATAAAACAGCATAAATATAAATGGAGAAAGATAACCGAATTGTTGCTGCAAAATACCGCCCAAAAAAGGTGCGACAGCAGGCGTCAATGAAACAAACATCGCAACTTTTGAACCTTTGATTGCTAGTTCAATGCCGCTATAGCAATCTCGCAAAACGACGCGAGCTAATGAAAGTCCTGCACCGACACCAATACCCTGAATAATTCGACCCACACATAAAATAACAAATGAATGAAAATTAAAAACACAAAACAACGAACCGATAATAAAAGTCGTCACGCCAAATACTAAAGGAGGTTTTCTCCCCACACGATCTGAGATAGGACCATAAAATAGTTGAGAAATAGCAAAACCACATAAAAACAAGCTCACTGTTAATTGTGTATAGTTTTGATTTTGATGAAACACTTGCGCGATTTGTGGGAGTGACGGAGAAAAAAGATCTGTCCCAATGAGTCCCATAATCGCAAGCAATATAATGGTATAAAACATAATGCCTCTTTTATTTAGTTTATTTAATGAGAATTAAGAGCAAACCCTTTGATACCGTACTACACGTGTCATTCCCGCGAAGGCGGGAATCTATCTAAATGGATTCCCGCCTTCGCGGGAATGACACGGCATAGACCTCTTGATTCACATTTCAGGGTAAATTATGCAATAAAAAGTTATATAAGATAAATTTATTTTCCTTATGTGCTTTATAAGTTATAATTATACTGAATGTAATGTGAGGGTGTTATGAATCTTTACCGAGTCAATCTGAATTTATTAATCGCTCTGGATGCTTTATTGCTTGAAGGAAGTGTCACACTATCCGCGAAAAAATTATTTATTACTCAAGCTGCTATGAGCAATAATTTGCAACAATTACGCGAACTTTTCAAAGATGATTTACTCATCCGTGAAAAAAATCATATGGTATTAACGGCCTATGCAAAAGAATTACAACCCAAACTGCATCAAGTATTGCAAGAAGTGCAAAGTCTCGTTGTAAGTGGTCAACGTTTCGATCCCGCAACTTCAGACCGTGTGTTTAAAATAGGGATTTCTGATTATCTAGCCTCTTTGTTTATGCCAAAACTTTTACGTTATCTGCAAACCAAAGCGCCTAATATAAAAATATCGATTATCGCTACTCATCATATTAATAGTTCTGAATCGTTTGAGAGAGGTGATTATGATTTAGCCATGGGAAAAATTGCCGGATTAAAACCTTCTATCTCTATGCAATGTGTTTTTAAAGAAACAGCGGTCTGCATTATGCATCGAGATCATCCTTTAGCCAAAAAGAAAAAAATTACATTAAAAGATTATCTTTCTTACAAACACATTGCGCTGCGAGCAGATAACCCTAATTTCCCTCCCATGATTGAAGCATTGTTAGCAAAATTAGGACACAAACGGAATGTACGACTTGAAACTCCTTTTATTTTGCCCATTTTTAAATTTCTGGAAGAAAAAACAGATTTGATTGCGACCGTTATTCGAAGTATTACGTTGATTTATCCATCCTCAACATATGTTATTAAAGAGTTGCCATTTCATTTTCCAGCGGTGAATTTTTATCTCGCATGGCACAAACGGTATGATCATGATATGGGACATCAGTGGCTTCGGAAAATTATTTTAGAGATTGGGTCACACTATTCAATCTAAGCATTACTTCAATTGCCCATAATACATTTTTGTCTCGTACAAAAACTCAACCCGCCCATTCGACTGATATTGATCAAAAATTTTTTTTAGCGCATTTATCATGTCAGCATATTTATCATCATTTTCTCTTAAACTATACGACGTTGATAACAATCGTCCCTTGAAACCTTCCCAATTGAAAAATTGTTTGTTAGCAAAAGAAGCGACGTACATTTCATAAGGATGAAAAAAATTATCTACAATGGTTTGATCAAATTCTTGAGCGCGAGATTTTTTATAGTCATTACTAAAATTTAAAATAAGATTTTCGTACTCTTGCAGCAAAGGAGATTCTTTTTGATTTCGGACATTCCATACTACACAACAAAATCCAGATGATTTTAATATACGTTTAAATTCTATTTTTGTTTTTTTAATGTCAAACCAATGAAAAGCAGTTCCTACGACAACCCAATCTACGGATTCGTCTTGCAGCGTGGTCAATTCAGCTAGTCCATTTATGCTATGAAAATTCGAATAATTAGCCAAATATTTTTCGGCTGCCATTCGCATAGCTTGATTTGGCTCAACACCATAAACGGTATGCCCATGATCGAGAAATAATTTTGATAAAAAACCTGTGCCGGAACCAATATCGGCAATCATTTTTTCGTGTGAAAAATCGAATTGATGGGAGAGTAATGTATAAACTTCTTCGGGATAGGAGGGTCTGTACTGCAAATAATTTTCAACCGTCTCATCAAATCTATTCACGGTATTCTGTTGGTTTGATGAGACGGAAGATTTATGTTTGATAGTTTTCATCAAAATTTACATTTTGTTACCTGATTTTATATCGTTATTCAAAACCAGACTTTCAAAACCATTTTTCATGTTGACGATCAGTAATGCATTATTCAGTTTATAAAAACTGACACATTTTTCTTGAGCCTGATTCCAATGATCCCAGGTAACGCACACGTTGCCATTGGGTTTAACCATCCAAGAACCTTGATCTGCTTGAGGACCATCATTGGGTTTATTGGCAAACGTCCCTTTTACTTTTCCATCGTTACTAAAATAACCTGTAAATTGATCAGAGATCATTTTTCCATCTAAGGTTGCAGCAGAAATGGTTGTGATGGTTTTATTTGATAATTCATTCATCGCAGCTGATTTATCCATCGGAGATAATGATGCAGCAAAACTCAGTGAGGATAGAGAGAAAAATAAGACAGAACAAATTAATTTCTTCATGGTGTCCTTCCTTGGAATAAAATAATTAGAATAAAAATCATATCACTAAACCGCTAACAAAGTCACCTCTGAACTCGAATGACAGACGGGGCTGAGTTACAAAACAAAAAAAACTTAGCACGCCTTCCTCCGCAGGGCATAGGCGTCAAACTAAGAGAAATTTTTTGTGAGTAGCACAGCTGTCACCCGCGGTAGCACAGCTGTCACCCCGCGCTAGTCGCGGGGCTGGACTTTAATCAATTAAAAAAATTAATAGCCTATTTTTATATTTTCAAGCCCGGACCCCGCGACTAGCGCGGGGTGACACGTCTGGCGCACAGAGTGACACGTCGTATTATTTCCTCAGCTTGACGCCTATGCCCTGCGGAGGAAGGCGTGCTAAGCTTTTTTTGCAATGAAGTCAGAGAAAATTGCATCGATCCGTTTTAAACAACATCTAAAAATAATAATTAATTTCTTCAAGCGTTTTCTTTACTTCCTTCACTTCATCTAATAATCGAATAAATATTTCAGCAGCGGATTTATTCTCACACAAAGCACTCGGTGAACTGGATTTTTTTTATTACCAATGGGGTGTTGTATATTTAAAATTTTGAGTAAATGATGCATATTCATTCCTTAGACAGACTCTATCCTTACTGCATTCTACGGGAGAAAAAATGAAAGCATACGAGCTACAAGGAAAAGGCTTGGAATACATTAAACAAGTCGAACGAAAAAAACCAGAACTTAAATCTCATGAAGTGCTTGTTAAAATAAAAGCCGTCTCACTGAATTATCGTGATTACAATATTGCAATAGGAAGATATCGTTCTAACATACAATATCCGCTTGTTCCTCTGTCTGATGGTGCTGGAGAAGTTTTTGCCGTGGGAGATGCGATCACTGCATTTTCTGTTGGAGATCGTGTTGCAGGAACTTTTTTTCCTTATTGGGATGCAGGTTGTGTAACGCCCGAGCAAAACATGAAAGCATTGGGTGGCGATATGGATGGCGTTTTAGCCGAGTATGTTGCCTTCGCGGAAACAGGTCTTGTGCATCTTCCGGATTCGATCTCTTACGAAGAAGCAGCCACTTTACCTTGCGCCGCATTAACCGCATGGAATGCTTTATTTGGAAAAGGAAATATTCAACCGGGTCAAACAGTTCTTGTATTAGGAACCGGTGGTGTGAGCACTTTTGCATTGCAATTTGCGAAGGCTGCGGGTGCGAATGTCATTGCAACATCCAGCTCGGATGATAAATTAAAAAAAATTAAAAAATTGGGTGCAAATGAAATCATTAATTATAAAAAAACACCGGACTGGGAAAAAGAAGTGTATCAATTAACGAATAAGAAAGGCGTTGATCATATCATTGAAGTCGGTGGTGCTGAAACTTTTTCAAAATCATTGCGAGCGGTGCGCGTCGGTGGAACAATCAGTATGATTGGTGTATTAACAGGAATATCAGCACCGGTTGAAACGGTTTTAATCCTCTCAAAAAGTATCGATGTTCAGGGGATTTACGTGGGCAATCGTAGTCAATTTATCGATATGATACGGGCGATAGAAAAAAATCGGATTCATCCTGTCATTGATCATGTGTTTGATTTTGGAGAAGTGAAAAAAGCGTATGAAGCGCTCGAGGCAGCAGGACACATAGGTAAAATTGTGATTAAGGTTTCATAGCCTTTTTTTGAAAAAAGTATATTCTTAACACGAATTCTGGATAAGCTCGATACCAAGATTCTGTCATGCCAGCATGCTTTTAGCTGGCATGACAAGATATTTATCCGGAGTTCGTGTTATTAAACAGGAATCATTTTGAAGAGGAATAGCAAAAAATGCAAACAAAGACCCTCGGCCGATTGTTAATTATTTTACTGAGTTTTTGGTGTTCAGTGGTTTTTGCAAATATAGTGATTAACGAACATCCACTCAGTCGTAATGGATTTAAATTGGAATTGCGATCTTATGAAAATCCTCAAATCAAATTGCTTCGCCCTTATCCGGATGTGCTTATCATTCACGGTCTAACGTATTCTTCGCAACAATTTGATCTTGATCTGCATGATTATAGTTTGGTTCGAGTGTTAGCTAATAAAGGATTTCGTGTTTGGTTGTTAGATATTACTGGCTATGGGGAATCAGAAAAACCTTCAAATGGTTTTATGGTCGATACGAATTATGCAGTAAAAGACATTAATGCGGCGGCCAACTACATTTTGGCTCACACAGAAATGCGTAAAATCAATGTCATGGGTTGGTCGTGGGGCACGATTACTACTTCACGTTTTGCAGCACAGTATCCACAAAAAATTAACCGTTTGGTTTTGTATGCTCCCATCATTCATGGTCTTGGATTACCGGCACCCAAAACGTCGTATCAACCGTTTACTATCCAATCAGCAGAAGATGATTTTCAACGAAATAAGGCGGGACAAATTGATTCTTCTGTCGCGGAACCTGATTTAATAAAAACCTATTTAAAACAAGTGAAAAAATTTGATGGGAAAGGGAGTCCGAATGGAAGTCGTAGAGATTTATTTCAAGCTAAAACAGTGCAGCTGATTCCATATCAACATTTAACGGTGCCTGTATTATTTATTGCTGGGACTCATGATCCTTATGTTTCGACTCCGAAAGATTTGGCATTGTTAATGCGTTATGCTCCTGCTGGCTCTTGTGAAAAAATGATTCCAGGTGGCGGACATTTGATGTTTTTAGAAAAACCTCATTATCAGGAATTTCAAAAGAGTGTTATTACGTTTTTGAGTAAGGGGTGTCAGTAGAAGGGCGATTAAATATTCGAAAATCAAATCTTGGGCGGAGATCACCCTCTTTGAAAAAGAACCTGTCCCGCACTTGTTGCGGGAACCTGTCCCGCACTTGTTGCGGGAACCTGTCCCGCACTTGTTGCGAGAACCTGTCCCGCACTTGTTGCGGGAGGGTCGACGCGCGTAGCGCGGCGGGGATATTTTTATTGAATGAACCATCAAAATCCCCCCGCCGTGTAAAAAACACACGTCGGCCCCCTTTTTCAAAGGGGGCGTTCTTCGGTCAAGATTTGATTTACATCCTTAACTTAAAGCAGTGAGGATTAAGCAGAGTTACTACTAAGCAGCTTCTACGGCTTGTTCTCTACCCACTAACTCAACAATGGCCATGGGTGCGCAGTCACCTTTGCGGTAACCGCATTTCAATACCCGCAGGTAACCACCTGGACGAGTTTTAAAATGAGGACCAATTTCATTAAACAGTTTTAGAACCATGTCGCGATCACGAAGGCGCGCAAATGCAATTCGGCGATTGTGCAACGAATCGATTTTACCCAAGGTAATCATAGGTTCTATATAACTTCTCAACTCTTTCGCTTTAGGCAATGTTGTTCTAATAAGCTCATGTTTTAACAATGAGACCATCATATTTTTAAACATCGCCTTACGATGACTGCTTGTACGGCTAAAATATCTTCCACTCTTACGATGACGCATAACTAAATTTCCTAGACTTTATTCTGTTGAAGATGAAGGCGGCCAATTATCTAAACGCATACCTAACGATAAACCATGCGTTGCTAACACACCCTTGATTTCTGTCAGTGATTTTTTACCCAGATTCGGAGTTTTTAACAAATCATTTTCCGTACGTTGAACTAAATCACCGATAAAATAAATATTTTCAGCTTTCAGACAGTTTGCCGATCTAACCGTCAACTCAAGATCATCAACAGGACGAGTATAAATCGGATTAACTGACTGCTGATCACCTAAATCTTTTAAAATAGGCGATGATTTCAGATCCACAAACGGCGCTAGCTGCTGCTGTAGAATGGTTGCTGATCGACGAATCGCTTCTTCTGGATCGAGCGTTCCATTGGTTTCCAAATCGATAATCAGTTTATCCAAATCGGTTCGTTGTTCAACACGAGCGCTCTCAACCGAATAAGCCACTCGACGAATAGGACTAAAACTGGCATCCAAATGAAGAACACCGACAGCTATTTTACCTTCTTCCTTTGATTTACTGCGCAGCGAAGCGGTTTGATAAGCTCTGCCTAACATAACTTTTAGAGTCATGTTGAGTTCACCCGCATTATTCAAATGAGCAATCACATGATCTGGATTCACGATTTCAACATCGTGTTCCAGTTCAATATCACTTGCCAACACAGGACCCGCGCCTTTCTTGCTAAGTCTTAACGTCACTTCTTCACGGCCATGCAGTTTGACAGCGACATTCTTCAAATTCAGAAGAATCTCAACCACGTCTTCCTGAACACCAGGAATGGTATCGTATTCGTGTAATACACCATCAATTTTGACTTCAACGATGGCAGCACCCGGCATGGACGATAATAAAATCCTGCGTAAGGTGGTACCCAGTGTGTGTCCAAACCCTCTTTCAAGGGGTTCCAATGTTACTTTCGCATGGAAGGGACTGAGCGTCTCAACAACGATTTCACGTGGGCTTAAAAATTCGTACGGATTATTTTGCATTAACCTCATCACTCCAAATGAATTACTTGGAATAAAGCTCCACAATTAATTTTTCATAAACATCAGCAGATAGATCCGAACGATCCGGCATATTTTTAAATGTGCCAGACAATTCCCCTGCATCCACTTCGATCCATCCACAACCTGGTCTTGATTGGGACAAAGCCATGGCAGCTTGAACACGTAACTGCTGTTTTGCTTGTGACCGAATAGAGACTGTGTCGCCTGGACTTACCATAAGAGATGGAATGTTTACGCTTTTGCCATTCACTAATACTGCGCAGTGACTAACTAATTGTCTTGCTTCAGCTCTTGTTGATCCAAAACCCATTCTATAAACTACATTATCCAACCTGCTTTCCAAAAGCTTCAACAAGTTTTCCCCTGTCGAACCTTTTAAACGCGCAGCCTTCTTGAAGTAATTACGGAACTGGCGCTCCATAATACCATAAATCCGCTTAACTTTTTGTTTTTCACGTAGTTGGGTACCATATTCCGTTGTGCGGCCTCTGCGAGCGCCGTGCACTCCCGGTGCAGTATCCAATTTACATTTTGTTTCAATCGGACGAATACCGCTCATCAGAAATAAATCAACACCCTGACGTCTTGCCAACTTACATCTTGATACTAAATTTCTAGCCATTAGTCTTCTCCGCTCTACACACGACGTTTTTTACGGTCACGGCAACCATTAAAGGGGATGCCTGTTATATCAGTGATCGACAATATTTTTAAGCCCGCTGTATGTAGGGATCTAATCGCTGATTCCCTGCCTGGACCAGGACCTTTCACACGGACATGAACATTTTTCATACCCACAAGTTCGATGACCTTTTCTGCAGCGCTGCTGGCTGCTTCGCCTGCAGCATAAGGTGTCGATTTTCGCGAACCTTTGAAACCGCATTTCGCTGCACTTGACCAGCCAACCGTATTTCCCTGAGTGTCGGTGATTGTTACGATCGTATTGTTAAATGAAGCATGTATATACGCTATCCCGTCTATAATTTGCTTCTTAACCTTCTTACGTACTTTCGTCGTTTGGGTTTGTTGAGCTATAGATTCTGTCATCGCTTTTCATTTTCCTAGTTAACTACTGAACAAGCACACACTTAGTTTTTACTTTTACGCTTACCTTTACGTGTTCTAGCGTTGGTACGTGTGCGCTGACCTCTCACAGGTAACCCACGTCTATGACGTAATCCACGATAAGCACCTAATTCGACAAGCCGTTTTATGTTCATTGATACCTCACGGCGAAGATCGCCTTCAACACGAAGCTTGGCCACTTCACCACGCAAGCTTTCGAGCTCTGCTTCTGAGAGGTCTTTGACCTTAATTTCCGGCTTAATTTTTGCTGCAGTACATATTTTTTTCGCTCTGCTACGTCCTATCCCATAGATGGATGTAAGACCAATAACGATATGCTTTTGTACTGGGATGTTCACGCCTGCAATACGGGCTGCCATTCAAATGCTCCTACCTACTTAATTTCGTCTAATGCTTTATACAGCAAAAGCGCGACAGTTTAATCTTGAATGAGTAAAAAATCAATCTCTTAATCCAAAGGATTTAACAAATTAACCCTGTTTCTGCTTATGCCTTTTTTCTTTGCAAATCACTCGTACCACACGATTACGACGAATAATTTTGCAATTACGACAAACTTTTTTTACTGATGCGCCTACTTTCATAACTCACTCCCCCATCCTACACATTTTTTACTTCACCAGTCCCATGCCGCCGCCACGTAAGTTTGCTTTCTTAAGCAACGACTCATACTGATATGACATCATATGAGCCTGGACCTGGGCGATAAAATCCATTACCACAACAACGATAATTAACAATGAGGTGCCCCCAAAGTAAAAGGGAACATTCCACGTTAAAATCATGAACTCCGGCAACAAGCAAACCAAAGTCACATAAATCGATCCAGCCAGTGTCAGGCGTGACATTACGTTATCAATATATTTCGCCGTATTTTCACCTGGTCTTATTCCTGGGATAAATGCGCCTGATTTTTTCAAGTTTTCAGCCGTATCCTTAGGATTAAACACAAGGGCCGTATAAAAAAAACAAAAGAATATGATCGCAGCTGCAAACAGGAACATGTGTAACGGTTGTCCTTGTTGTAACGCAACACTTACGATGCTTAACCATTCAAACCCTTTCGTATGCCCAAACCATTGAGCCAGCGTAGCAGGAAACAAAATCATGCTGGATGCAAATATGGGTGGAATCACACCAGACATATTAATCTTGAGCGGCAAGTGACTGCTTTTTGCAGAATACATATTGCCACCTTGCATTCGTCGCGCATAATTAATGGTGATACGACGCTGTCCTCTTTCAACAAACACAACAAACGCCACGACTCCAATCACAGCAAGAATAATCAAAAGCAGCGCCACTACTTGTAACTGCCCTTCTCTGACTTGCTCTAACGTCCGACCGATTGCTTCTGGCAGACCTGCAACAATCCCTGAGAAGATAATGATTGAAATACCATTACCAATTCCTCGCTCAGTGACTTGTTCACCTAACCACATTAAGAACAAAGTCCCTGTGACCAACGTCAAGGTCGTCGTAAAAACAAAAGGTATGCCTGGGTTTAGTGCAATACCGTGTGCTCCCAGCATTTTTGATACGCCGATCGCTTGAAACGTTGCCAGTATCAATGTCCCATAGCGAGTGTATTTATTAATTTTACGTTGCCCTGATTCCCCTTCTTTTCTTAACTCAGAAAGCTGAGGTGAGACAACCGTTAACAGCTGCACAATAATGGATGCGGAAATGTAGGGCATAATCCCCAGTGCAAATACACTGAACCGCATCAATGCACCGCCCGAAAACATATTGAAAAGTCCAATAATGTTGCTCTGCTGTGCGTTAAACAACGCTTGCAAACGAACTGGATTCAACCCTGGTACAGGAATATAAGAACCAATCCGGAATACGATGATGGCTAAAAGCACGAACTGCAAACGTCGCTTTAAATCAACCAGCCCTTGATTGGCAGTTCCTAGCCCTACACGATTCATGCCCATTGTGTTATGCCTCGACTTTGCCACCCATGGCTTCAATGGCTTTTTGGGCACCTGAAGTGACAGATAAACCACGCACTGTAACAGCCTTGTTTAACTTGCCAGTCAAAATGATTTTCACATACTTGGTGTTGACACGAATCAAGTCAGCCAACCGCAACGCTTCCAGATCAATCACATCTGAAGCAATTTGATTTAAATCAGAAAGACGAATTTCTTCACGCATACGTACCTGCCTCGAGCGAAATCCTGATTTAGGGATTCTTCTTTGTAATGGCATTTGACCGCCTTCAAAACCCACTTTGTGAAAACCACCCGCGCGTGCGCGCTGTCCCTTGTGGCCACGTCCGCAGGTTTTACCTTTTCCTGATCCAATACCACGCCCAAGTCTCTTCGCGGGGGTTTTTGCTCCTGGTGCTGGTTTTAACGTATTGAAATGCATTTTATACTTCCTCTACCGATAACAAATACCCAACCTTGTCGATCATGCCACGAATGCAGGGGTTGTCTTGCAAAACAACTGAATGACGCATTCTACGTAAACCTAATCCTTTGACGCATGCTTTGTGACTCGGTCGTGTCGCGATGATGCTTTTGACCAATGTCACTTTAAGTTGTTTCTTTTTGTTTGACATAATTAATTCCCAGTCACTTCTTCTACTGTTTTCCCGCGCTTTGCAGCAGCATATTCTGGAGTTGTTACGCTCTGCAATGCCTTAATTGTTGCTCTGACCACATTGCTCGGATTCGTCGATCCAATAATTTTTGCCAGCACATTTCTAATTCCAAGCACTTCGCACACAGCGCGCATAGCACCGCCCGCAATAATACCTGTTCCTTCTGACGCAGGCTTCATGAATACGCGAGTTGCACCATGCTTCCCATTCACCTGCGAATACAATGTGCCGCCTTTCAGCACAACATGACGCATGTTCTTACGAGCTGCTTCAAGTGCTTTTTGAATGGCAACGGGAACTTCACGTGCCTTACCTCGGCCCACGCCGATACGGCCGTTTCCATCACCGACTACGGTAATTGCAGCAAAACTAAATACTCTACCGCCCTTTACTACTTTCGCATTTCGGGATACGGCAACTAATCTGTCTTGCATGCCATCACTTTTTGTTGACTGGTCAAAACTATTCATCTATTTAACCCTTAAAATTGTAATCCGCCTTCTCTAGCTGCATCAGCTAAAGCTTTTACACGACCATGATAGTCAAAACCAGATCGATCAAATGCGACCTTGACTATCCCTGCATCCACGGCACGTTGCGCCACGAGCTTACCCACCAGCCCTGCCGCTTCAATGTTACCCGTCGATTTCAACTGACCTTTCACTTGCTTATCCAGTGTAGAAGCAGCCGCAAGTACCCGTGCGCCATCACTCGAAATAATTTGCGCATAAATATGCTGCGGTGTTCTATGGATACATAAACGTACTGCTTCCTGCTCACGAATGTGCATTCTTGTGCGTTTAGCTCTACGTAATCTTGATTCTTTTTTACTAATCTTCATAAGTACCTACTACTTCTTCTTGGTTTCTTTAAGCACAATCACTTCGTTTGCGTAGCGGATGCCCTTGCCTTTATAGGGTTCTGGACTTCGCATAGCTCGAATCTTGGAAGCAATATGCCCAACTAAATGCTTATCAACTCCCTTGACCAGAATTTCTGTCTGGCTCGGTGTTTCGATCGTGATGCCTTCGGGGGCGACCACTGTAACTGGATGTGAAAAACCAATGCTCAGATGCAGTTCTTTACCTTTCATTTGTGCACGGTAACCCACACCAACAAGAACCAGTTTACGTTCAAATCCCTTTGTGACGCCTTGTACGTAATTTGCAATCTTGGCTCGCGCTGTGCCTATGATCGATTTATTCAATCTCGAGCCAGAACCTGTGCGAGTGTATCCGATCTTAGAATTAGGTCGAAATTGAAGATGACCCTCTTCTATTTGAACCAATACGGCTGGATGTATTGGAACAGACATTTGTCCTTTAGGACCCTTGATGTGCAAATCATCTCCCTGAATCTTAACATCCACACCGGCTGGAACAGCGATCGGTTTTCTACCTACTCTTGACGTAGTCATCTTTCCTCCCGCTACTCAACTGTACACAATATTTCGCCACCCAACTTTTGCATACGCGCTGAGCGTTCCGTCATCACCCCTTTCGAGGTCGATACAATGGCAATACCCAACCCTGCACAAATCGTAGGCAATTTATCGGCGCCTCTGTAGATGCGCAGTCCATTACGACTCACCTTCTTTATTTTCTCAATGACAGGACGACCTTGATAATACTTCAACGTCACGCTTAAATTGGCTTTGCCATCGGTTTTAAAAGATTCGTACGAAGTGATATAACCTTCTTCTTGTAAAACTTTCAGGATCGCAACCTTTAATTTAGACGCTGGCAAAGTAATCTGCGCTTCGCCTACCGATTGTGCATTGCGTATGCGTGTTAACATATCCGCTATTGGATCTTGCATCGACATTCTTTTATACCCCTAACTTCTGCAGTTACTATTACCAGCTTGCCTTATGCATTCCTGGAACCAGCCCATTCATGACAGCGGAGCGCATATGAATTCTGCACAACCCTGTCAGACGATTGTAGGCTCTCGATCTGCCACACAGCCTGCATCGATTACGTTGCCGGGAGCGACTGGAGTCACGCGGCAACTTTTGTAATTGATGCTCTGCATTTGTGCGCTCTGCATCACTCAGATGCAGATTACAGATCGCTTCTGTCAAACTTTTACGTTTGCTTGCATATTTTTTATTTAATAAAGTCCGTCTTTTCTCACGCTCTTTCATCGAAGTTTTTGCCATAGTATTCTTCAGCCCATGTCTTTTTCTTTAAATGGAAAATTAAACGCCTCTAACAAAGCTTGCGCCTCTTTGTTTGTTTTTGCGGAAGTCGTTATGGTGATATCAAGACCTCGTAGCGCATCAATTTTGTCATACTCTATTTCAGGAAAAACAATTTGTTCTTTAAAACCCAAACTATAATTTCCTCTACCGTCGAAGGATTTAATGCTCAATCCACGAAAATCCCGTACACGCGGTAGCGCAATCGTAATCAATCGATCTAAAAATTCATACATCCGTTGTCCACGCAGTGTTACTTTGCATCCAATCGGCCAGCCTTCTCGCACTTTGAATCCTGCGATAGATTTACGAGCCAAAGTCACTATTGGTTTTTGTCCCGCGATTTTCGCTAAATCCAGTTCGCCCGCTGTAATGACTTTTTTATCGTCCATGGCTTCACCCAATCCCATGTTCAGGGTGATTTTATTGATCCGTGGAACCTGCATGACGGATTTGTAGTTAAACTTGTCTTTCAGTTTTTTCACTACTTCTTTTTGATAATATTCTTGTAATCTTGCTCGTGCCATAACTCACCTGCTTGATCTATACATCAATAACTTCATCAGTCGATTTGAAATAACGCACGTTTTTACCTTCTTGCAACGTACGCACCCCGACACGCGCCCCTTTACCGGATGCCTGATCGTACAACATCACATTCGAACGATGGATAGGACATGTTTTGATAACAATACCACCCTTATCGCCTGTATTAGGATTGGCTCGCATATGCTTTTTGGCTGTGTTGATCCCTTCGACAATCAACATCATGCCTTTATCCAAAACTCGTTGGACCGAGCCTCTTCTACCTTTGTCTTTACCGGCAATTACAATTACTTCATCGCCTTTTTTGATCTTTTGCATGCTTTGGCTCTCTTAAATAAAATAGACGCTTATAACACTTCAGGCGCTAAGGAGATAATTTTCATAAAATTCTCACCGCGCAACTCTCGAGTAATGGGTCCAAAAATACGCGTGCCAATTGGCTGCATTTGAGCGTTCAACAATACAACCGCGTTTTCATCAAAACGTATGAGCGAACCATCTGGACGTCGAATGCCTTTACGCGTTCTTACAATCACCGCATTCAGCACGTCACCTTTTTTGACTTTTCCTCTTGGAATCGCTTCCTTTACGCTCACCTTGATGACATCACCAATGCTAGCGTATCGACGGCGCGAACCTCCCAATACCTTGATACACATCACGCGACGTGCACCGCTATTGTCTGCCACATCGAGGATCGTCTGCGTTTGAATCATTGTTAACTCCAAAATTATGGCGAAAATAAAGCCGCCAATACTATCATGTTTTTGCTAAAAATAAAGAAGTTGCGTAACAAAATAATTATTTTTCTACGCAACAGCTTCCTTATCAGCCTGATTCAGCACTTCTTCCAACTTCCAGAATTTTGTCTTGGATATAGGACGGCACATCTGAATTTTTACTACATCGCCCAGTTTGCAGATGTTTTCGGCATCATGAGCATACATCTTGGAGCTTTTGCGGATATACTTTCCGTAAAGTGGATGCATAACCTTTCGCTCAACTTCTACAACGATGGTTTTATTCATTTTGATGCTAGTCACCTTTCCAACAACAGTACGGCTCGAAGCCTTTGTTTCTGCATTCATCATTGTGAACCTTCTTTTTCTCTTAAAACTGTCTTGATACGGGCTATGTTTCTTCTGAGCTCTTTAAGATTATTTTGTGGCGTTTGCCCCAGACCGCGTTGCATACGCAAATTAAATATCTCTTTTTGGATAGCCAGTTGTTCGTTATGCAGCTCTTGTGCTGACTTGCTTCTCAATTCATTTGCTTTCATTACATCACCGTCCGACCTTCGAACATTGTTTTAACCGGCAACTTATCTGCTGCCAACCTTAACGCTTCACGTGCCAAATCTTCTGGAACGCCCTCAATTTCAAACATCATCCGACCTGGCTGAACCAGAGCAACCCAGTACTCCACGTTTCCTTTACCACTACCCATACGCACTTCGAGTGGCTTCTTTGAAATCGGTTTATCAGGAAAAATTCGGATCCAGATTTTACCGCCACGTTTAATGTGACGAGACATCGCTCGTCGCGCTGCTTCGATTTGACGCGAAGTAATTCTACCGAGCTCTACCGCCTTCAAACCAAACTCACCAAAACTGACTTTGTTTCCTCGAGTCGCCACGCCACGATTTCGGCCTTTAAATTGTTTGCGATATTTAGTTCGCTTCGGCTGCATCATGATTGCTTCTCCTGTTTTGTCGAAGCTTTATCTGTCGTAGTACCTTCAGCTTGGTCTTTATCGCCGATAACTTCGCCCTTAAATATCCACACCTTAACGCCAATCACACCGTAGGTGGTAAAAGCTTCTGCTACACCGTAATCAATATCTGCACGCAAGGTATGCAATGGAACTCTGCCTTCTCTGTACCATTCACAGCGAGCAATTTCAGCACCACCCAAACGGCCACTGACGCAAATCTTGATCCCTTTAGCACCCAGTTTCATCGCTGTTGTGACAGCACGCTTCATTGCACGTCTGAACATAACGCGTTTTTCAAGCTGTTGTGCAACCGATTCAGCAACCAGTTTCGCATCCAGTTCTGGTTTGCGAACTTCTTCAATAGTGACGTGTACTGGAACATTCAAGATTTTATTAATTTCGTCACGTA
>Ga0207055_1040_pt1 | contig 34229 bp, 31 predicted proteins | sample Alteio_BWMinCont_57_FD_153293 | JGI IMG/M metagenome (GOLD analysis project Ga0207055, IMG submission 153293) | Enriched cells from forest soil in Barre Woods Harvard Forest LTER site, Petersham, Massachusetts, United States -... | ecosystem: Environmental > Terrestrial > Soil > Temperate forest >...
TGCCACCGGTCATCGTCGCCGGCGAGTTGCTCGGCGGCGGCTCGGGGTTAGAGCTCTTGGTGGGATACACGCGACTCGGGAATCTACTCGGGTTACTCGATCGTCAGGAGGTCTCTGAGGTCAAGAAGCATTTGGTGTGGGTTGGCAGAGGGATGGCGGGACTAAAATGAGGATATTGCGGATCCAACTCCCGCTTCTTGCTCTTTTCGTATTTGGCATTGCCTCTCCAGCGGCTGCCCAGATCGCGAAGGGCAGCGGCAGCAGCAGCAGCGATCGAACTCAATGCAGTTCCGCTAAGCCGGATGTCGCGATCATCGCCTGCACACGTCTTATTGATGACAAGCACGAGGATGAGGATATTCGCGCGTCGGCGCTGCGAAATCGAGCTTCGTTCTATCAGCAAGTGGGCGACTTCGAGCACGCGATTGCTGACTACACGACGGCCTTGAAACGTCCGGAGTCGCACCGCATCCTCGCGAATCTTTATTTGAATCGTGGCCTGATGTACTTCCGAAAAGGCGATCAAGATCTGGCCTTGGCTGACTATGGTGAGGCTGTGACGCTCGATCCGAAGCTAACTACGGCTTACATCAATCGCTCCGCAATCTTGATAGCGCGTGGCGATAATGATCGCGCCATCGCTGATCTTGACCGTGTCATTCTGATAAATCCTAAGGATTCTGCAATATATGTCACCCGCGGCGAGGCCTACGCGCATATTGGCAACCAAGATCGCGCTGTCTCTGACTATACAAAGGCGATCGAAATCAATCCGGCGAACGCGATGGCCTGGCGCGACCGCGCCGCTTTATATCGAAAGCTGGGCGACAACACCAGAGCGATTGCCGATGCCACTGAGGCGATTCGATTGGAGCCCGGCATGGCCACTGCGCATCTGGTCCTCGCGCTTAGCCTGCAGGCAACGGGCGACGTGAGAGGGGCGATGGCCGAATTGAGCGAAGCCATTCAACTCAATCCGCTCGATGCTCAGGCCTTCAAGGCTCGGGGAGACATTTACGCCGCTCAAGGCGATCCATCCCACGCGATCACCGATTTAAGCCAGGCTATCGCGATCGACGCAGGAATGACCGATGCCTACATCAATCGCGGGGTTGCCTATCTAGGCAAATCCAATTGGGATTCAGCGGTCTCCGATTTTAGTACCGCCATCGCTCTTGACCCCAGCCTACCGGCCGCTTATCTCGACCGCGGGCAAGCCTACGGCGCCAGGCACAACCGCGACCCCGCCATTGCCGATTTCACAAAGGCAATCCAACTTAAGCCCGACGCGATCCAGGCTTATCTGCAGCGCGCCTTCTTTCGCCAGCAAGGCGGAGACAACCGAGGCGCCGTCGACGACTACAATCATGTGATCGAGGTCAATCCCAAGGACGCCGAAGCACTTCGTGGTCGCGGCTACGCGCGGCTCAAAAACAATAATTATGATGCGGCCATAGTCGATCTAACCGCAGCGATCGCTCTTAATCCGAAAGACTCCCTAGCCTATGGTTTCAGGGCAGAGGCCTGTGCCGCAAAAAAGGACTTCAAGCATGCAAATATTGATGAGGCAACGGCACGGCAGCTCGATCACAAGTGAAACTAGGGCTGGGTCCAGGAGTCGTTTACGGGAGCTTAGCCACGACGTAGCCACGCTCTAGGCTCCGACCGCGTGCGCCTCGCGATGTGCGCGGAAACGCCACCAGACGTAAAGCCAGCCGATCGCAATTGCTGGGTACATCAACCAACTTGCCTCGGTGCCGAGGACTCCACCCGTTAGCCAGGCGGGCCCGTGGAAGGTGACATCCAGCAGCCTCCCTTCGGGGACTTGATCCCCATTTGGCGTCCCGATCACAAAAAACTGCATGTAGTCGAAGGCCCCGTGAAATCCGGCCGCAAACCAAAGCGTCCCAGTGCGAAGCACGGAGTAACAAGTGAAGAGGCTCAAAGACATCAAGGAAATTACATCCCAAATGTTCTCGCCAGGCTTGTAGAAGTAGTGATCGGCCGTGAAGAGTAGCGCGATTACAATCGACGCCGGCCAGAAGCCGATACTCCGCCACAGCGTTTGCAAGAAATATCCGCGATACATCGATTCTTCGGCCACGCCAACAATGATGTTCGCAGCAAACCAACCGAGCGCCGACACGACTAATGCTTGTCCACTGATTGAGAAACCATGCACTTGCATACCGCCCAAAAGATACATGCCTGCAGCAACGGTGCCGGTCATCGCAAGGCCAACCAGGGCACCTTCGGCAGTCTTTGTGCCAAAGGCCTGACGGATAGGAAGGCCGTAGCTGTCGACGCGCCGTCGCTCGTATCGCGCGAGCAAGGCCGTCGTAATCAGCGCAATGGCGAAAATCTCAAACTCACTGAGTGCCAGGCTGGGCGCAGTGAGCGCGTCCCTTAGGTTCAGCAACGCCGCCGTACGAATGATGAGCGGGGTAAGCAGGGGTGGGAGCGCATACGCCGCAATTGTCCAATAGATCACCGCACGCCAGATGAACCGGAGCTTTCGATCGGACCCGACAAAGAGGCGCCGTAGGCTGTCCATAACACATTCTCGCACATCAATTTCAAACTTGAGCGGGAAGAGGGAAGGGGGGCGGGATTGCCCTGATTCCTTGAGCCTCGGCGTAGTGCTCTGTGGCTTTGATTCACTTCAGCGACTTCTGCGACCACGACGAGATTTAGGCGTCGACGTTCATTTTCAATCACGCCTTGCGTTGCTGGTTGCACGCATAATGTTCTGTACGGTAAGCAAATCCCCTATGACCACTACGCAAATTATTAAGGGCAGTCAGGGGAATTCCCCTTTTTTTGTCGCGCGAAAAATATTTCACACGATGTGAGGGAGTCGAGTGAGAAACGTCGCTGTTGGTATTTGATATCCCATCACAAATTCCATTTTGCAGAAATTAAGAGCTTTACATGCTCTTCTACGTCCAGTAAACAGTTGTAGAACGTAATCGCCAACTAGGCATCGATGAATAACGATAAAAAGGTGGATGCAGTTATATAGCGCGATGCACGGCGACCCACCACTTGATTAATTTTTTTTCAATTCGTAGGACATCCAATGCGAAACCTGGTTTTGGCGCTGATTGCGTTCATGTTGTGCTGGGCACAAGCAGCGTCGGCAACTACCTACTCGTATAACCCTGCGGGACGGCTGATTGCTGCAATTGCCGCTGATGGTAGCAGCGCGGTCTACACGTACGATTCCGCGGGGAATATCACCGGAATTCAGCGATTGCTCGCGAGCAATCTCGCTATTTTTGCATTTAGTCCGGGGCAGGGAATATCCGGGCAGCAAGTGACCATCGTAGGCAGTGGATTTAGCACGACGCCAGGCAGCAATACGGCCAAATTTAATGGGACTAGCGCAACTGTTCTTTCTTCGACCGTCAATCAGCTAGTAGTCACTATTCCGAGTTCCGCGACAACCGGATTGATTTCGGTAAAAGTGGGCTCGAATACGGTCAACAGCGCCCAGAGCTTCGTCATCGCGAACTCTTTGGCGCCGACCATCATCAGTTTCACCCCTGCCCTAGTTGATATCGGATCGTCGGTCACGATGACGGGTGCGAATTTCAATCCGGTTCCCGGAGAAACCAACATTCGCATCGCCGAGGCCGTGGTTTCATTGAATTCAATCAGCTCTACACAGGCGGTATTCGCGCCGCAAGTAGATGGGTCGGGACCCATTCAAATTGCGACTCCCTACGGGAGCGCAACAAGCGTGACGGAACTGACTGTGGCACCGAGTACGATACTAGCCGCAAACATAGTAGCGTCCGGGGCACTGATCGAGAATGGTGCATCGCATGCCCTCAACATCAATCAGCAAAGTAAATACGGAGTACTAACATTCGACGCGAGCGCAGGTGAATGGTTGAGCATTCAATTGAGCGCGCTTTCGACTTCCCCGAGCGGCGGATTGGTGAGCTACGAATTATTCTCTCCGGGCAACCAGTCGATCACTAGAGGGTGGGTGTCCGCTTCGGCTACGTCGATCCATTTGCCTCAACTGGTGACAACCGGCACCTATCTCATTGCGTTCAATGGCGCAAATCAGACCGAACAGCTAACGGCGAGTTTGGAAAAAAACGCCACGCTGATCCTCAATGGATCACCAGTGACGATATCGACCGCCATTGCGACTCAAAGCAAACGAATGATTTTCAGCGCGACATCAGGTCAGACGGATGTTTTGTACGTGAGTTCGATCGTGACCGTGCCAGCGAATATAAACATTGCTATTCCGGTGTCCGATTCCTTGGGGAATGTCGTCACCACTGGATCGGCACAGACCACGTCAACAATCAACCTGCCAAGTCTTGCCGCAGGCTTTTATAGTGTGCTGTTTCAAGGGACTGACGGGTACCATTTTGGAACCGCGAGCGGACAGATAAGCATCGCGACCGGTGTCGCCGCAACGCTACCCACGAGTGGAACCGGTGGAAACTACGCAACCGCGGACCCCGGTCAACTCGCGTACTTCAGCTTTGCAGGCACCGCCGGTCAGAACCTGGGACTCGCGGTCACAAATCTACTGATCACCCCAGACACCTTTGGAAATTTAAGCGTTCCCGTGATCAACCCTGACGGAAGCCTGCTTCTTAGCGCCAACTGCTTGACGACGGATCCCGGATGCCAATTGAGTCTCCTCAATCTGCCACAGACGGGGACCTATACAATTGCGCTCGACCCGGTGGGATCGTCCACGATGAGTTTCACGCTCACGTTGTCGCAAGACACGACGGGAAATTTGACGCTAAACAGCCCACTCGCCGTGAATCTCCCAGCGATCGGGGAGAACGCTCTTCTAAAATTCGTGGCCACTTCAGGTCAATCAGCGACGCTTACACTTGACACGATCGTTACATCTCCGGCCAGCACGGGTGTATTGGTATCAGTTTACGATCCTTCTTGGAATCCAGTTTCGAGTGTCGATTCTGCGGGACAATCAAGCGTCGTGTTGAGCCTGTCGAGCCTGGTGGCCGGCACCTATAACATCGTCATTGCGCCGGACTTCGGGGTCACTGCTACGGTGCGTGCAACGATTCAATAGTGATGCGCGTAATCCATCAATCCCTTTTTACCGGCCTTTTACTGCTTTGGGCGGGTGCCGCCTCTAGTCAGGGGGTGCCTCGATATTCGTCTCAAATCGAACTTGGTCGAGCGCTGTTTGAGGACAAGAACTTGAGTGCCGATCGCTCGGTTGCCTGCGCCTCATGCCATGCGGAAGCCCACGCCTTTGCGGATTCGCGCGCTGTGTCGGTCGGTAACCGGGGCCGTTCCGGGACACGTAACGCCCCGAGTCTCCTTGACTTGAATTTATATTCATCATACTTCTGGGACGGCCGAGTGAAAACGCTCGAAGAACAGATGACATTTCCGTTGTCAAGTCCCAGTGAAATGGGTCTCTCGAACTCAATGGACGTGATAGCTCGGGTTCGCGAAAGTCCTGGCTACCTGTACGCATTCAATACACTCCTCGGTGTGCCGCCGGCGGCACTTAACATTTCTAATGTTATTAGTGCGATCAGTATGTATGAGCGCTCGTTGAAGACAGAGCCAAACTCCCTGGATGACTATCTGAGCGGAAATAAATCCGCGCTTTCAACAGAAGCTCGCGAAGGGATGCAGGTGTTTCAGGGCGCGGCCGAGTGCGGGAGTTGTCACCGACTGTCCATGCAAGCGGCGCCTCTCACGGACAACGACTACCACAGTTCGGGGATTGGCATGCACACGATTGCCCCTAAACTTGCGACGCTTGTGCAGCGGCTGGTAAGTCTGGCGGCCACACAGCGCTTCCAAGCCGCCCAGACGGATCCGGATGTGGCTGCGCTCGGCCGGTTTCTGGTAACTCTAGATCCGCAGGACATCGGAAAATTTCGCACGCCTTCGCTTCGCAACGTCGCTCGCACAGCGCCTTACATGCATGATGGAAGTGTCGGTTCGCTCGAAACCGCAGTTGAGATTGAACTTTACTATCGCGGTCGCGATCTTGGGCACCCAATCGTCCTGTCGGATATCGAGAAGCAGGCACTGCTCACTTTTCTGCGCGCATTGTCGGCACCTGAAAGATTGAGCGCGACGACGTCATCATTGCAAATATTACCGTGAAACCACACCTCGAAATTCGGGGATGAAGCATAGCCTGTTGAGGGAGAATTCGATGAATGCATGGACTCGGTGTATGGTCATCTGCGTGCTTGCGTGGTTCGGTCTCTCAATCGGCGAGTCGCGTGCCGCAGATCTTTCGGTCGAAGAAGCAAGCCGTTTCGGGATGGTGGATCCTGTGACGCTCGGCGGCCAAAGTGCGACCCTTCTCCCGGATGGCACGTGGCTGTTGGTGGGGGGCGAAGTTGAAGGTAGCGCATCGGGTACTATTAGTACTTACAATCCGATCACGGATAAAACGATTGCTGTCGGCACATTGGTATCAGCGCGCGCTTGGCACTCAGCAACTATGTTGCCGAGTGGCAAGGTGCTCGTATTCGGTGGCATTGGAGTCAACCGCATCGTCAGCGGTAACCCTGAACTGATCGATCTGCGGACCAAACTTTCAACCCCTCTGGCAGAGTCAGGTTTATGGCCGCGTGCACACCATGTGGCCAACGTGTTGACCGACGGTAGTGTTTTATTCGCAGGTGGTACGGGGCCGTCCGCTGCGCAGCTGTGGGATCCAGTGACCGAAACAGTAATTACGGTCAACGAGATGCTAACTCCTCGCCTAGATGCCAGCTCCACGCTCCTATCGACGAGTCCCGTGTTGATTTACGGTGGCACTGATCGAACAGGAAAACTGGCCGTAGAGTCCGAACTCTACATTCCCGCTGATCATTGGTTCGAGCCTGCGGATAGCGAGCTCTTGCCGCCTGTTACCGCACTACTGGGAACCACCGATATAGCCGAGTCGATGCCAAGCGATGGGGGGACTGATGTGCCCTTGGATACACGCATCGCCGTCCGCTTCAACCGGCGAATCGACGTGCGCTCGCTCAATTCCTCGACAGTATCGTTGCTCGGCCCAGCAGGTCTTGTGACGGCGATGACCGCACCCGTGGAAAAGGGAATGTTGCTTTTCATCACGCCTACTCAGGAGCTCTTGCCGGGTTCGTTTTACACCGCATTCATTAGGGGCGCGACGGATACGCAAGGAGCCGTGCTACCGCTGCTCAGCATCAGCTTTTCAACGACGACGCTATCGTCCGATGTTCGCGCGCCAGTCCGACCCACTCAGTCGCCAGGCACGTTGTCTATTGAGCACACACCAGCAGCTCCGCGCGCGTCCGTGTGGCAACCACCTCGGCCTAGTACGTGGCTTAGGGGCTCTGTCGCTAGTGAAGGGCCAGGGAATCTCGCCGCCCTTCAAGCGGACCGCGGCGTGACAGCCCTCGCCGGACAGGTGTTACTGCAAGATGGATCGGCACTCGCCGGAGTGGCCGTGTCTGTTCCCGGGCATCAAGTGGTCACAGACGCGACAGGCCGCTTTCTTATCACACCAGTGCCTACAGGACACGTGCAACTGGTTGTCGATGGCCGCACTGCCAACACTTCGAGCACCCAATACGGGCAGTTTGTGATCGGCGCAGATATTCGTGTAGGAGTTACCAACACACTTGGCTATACGATTTGGATGCCCGTGATCGACACGGCTCATGCCGTGAATTTACCGTCGCCGACCACTAAAGAGGTCGATGTGACATCGCCCCTGTTGCCGGGTGTTGTGCTGAAGATTCCGGCCGGTGTGGTTTTACGCGAACCGAACGGGCGCATTGCGACTACGGTCAGTCTCACGCCGGTACCGCTTGATCGTTCTCCGTTCCCAATTCCGCCGTTCTCGATGTACTTTGTGATACAGCCCGGCGGCGCCGTATTTGAATCCGTCAATAGCGACCATCGGCCCGGTGTCCAAATCATCTACCCAAACCGCGACAATCGACCGGCCGGGGCGCCGAGTCAATTTATGTACTACGATCCGTCGGGTCGAGGCTGGACCACCTATGGTCGAGGTCATGTATCGCGGGATCGCAATCGCATCGATTTGGACGGCGATCGGGATTTACCGGGAATGAGCGGATTCGGGGACGTCCAAGGGGAGGCGCCGGCGCCTTCCGTAAATCCGCCCGTCGACGGATGCAATAGCGGCGGTGCTGGCAACGGGGTCGGCGAGGCCGCGGACCCCGTTGATTGCGCTACCGGCCTTTTCTTATATAAGCACGTCGACATGGTGGTGCCCGACACCATTCCCATTGTCATTCGGCGTACCTATCAAAGTAGTGATAATACCCCGCGCAACTTTGGAATGGGCTTTTCATTTGATTACAACATGTATTTATACTCGAGCGGCGGTCAGGGAGTATTTGACACAACCTTCACCACGCTAAACCTCGTGCAGGCGGACGGCTCGTTCACGCCCTGTACACGAACCGCCCAATCCCCGCCCACGGGATTGACTGGCATCCAGATGGTTTGCAATACGGCACCGAGCGCCACGTTCTACGGAGCGATGATTACCTATCAGGACAGCACAGGGCTCCTCATTCTGACCAGCAAGGATGGAACTCAATACACGTTCAATGCTGCCGATGGAAGGTATCTGCGATCAATCACCAATCGAAACGGCCAGACGCTGCAGGTTATCGTGGGGGGAGCTCAAACCGGCGAAAATTATCCCGTCGTGACGCTCATTTCACCGAACGGGCGTTGGGTTACGATCCAAAATGGCGGCGGCTGGGGGTACTCAATAACTAAAATCACCGACAACTCCGGTCGCTCGCTGAACTATGCCTACGATTCTAATGCACGATTGACGAAAGTGACGTACCCCGATGGCGGATTCGAACAGTACACCTATGACGGAACGTCTAATCGTATTCAATCGGTGATTCTGCCAAATGGCCAAACGAAAGTAACTAACGTATATGACACGAATGGTCGCGTCTCACAGCAGACCTTGGCGGACGGAGGCGTCTATCACTTCGCCTACATCCTCAATGGCAATGGACAAGTGACAACCACCACCGTTACCGATCCCAAGAGCAACGTGCGGATACTCAATTTCAACACAGCAGGGTACGTCACTTCCGAGACGTTGGCGTCAGGCACCTCGGTACAGCAAGTCACGACCTTTCAGCGAGATCCGATTTCCAATTTCGTTGTCTCGAAAACTGACCCTTTAAATCGCACGACCACGTTCGTTTACGACGCCAAGGGAAATGTTGCCCAAGCGAACTATCTCGTGGGCACCGCCAACGCCGTCACGTACGGTTACACCTACACACCGACCTTCAATGAACTCGCGACTCTGACTGACCCGCTGAGTCACACGACTACCTTGGGCTACGATAATTTTGGTGACCTCACATCCATTACCGATGGACTAAATCATGTCATCGCCACGATTGCCTACAATACGGCGACCGGTTTGCCCACCATGGTCACGGATGCCTTGAGTCATAGCACTTCATTGGGATATCAGGGAAGCGATCTAACATCCATTACGGATGCCTTGGGTAGGGTATCCACACGCGGGAATGACATGCTCGGTCGAGTGCTAACCGCAAGCGACCCTTTGGGCAATAAAAAGTCGTATGTGTACGACTCGATGAGCCGAATCAAACAAATCACCGATGCGATCGGTGCGGTGACAACCTTGACTTACGATCTGGACGGGAATCTCAAAACAGTTACCGATGCAAAGAGTAATCTCACACAATACACCTATGATCTCAAAGATCGCCTCAAGACGCGCACCGACCCACTCAACCACGTGGAAACATACGTTTTTGACGTCAATGACAATTTAACGAGTCGGACGGATCGAAAGAGTCAACAACGCGTGCTCAGCTACGATCCACTCAATCGACTTTCACAAGTGCAATATAAGACCGGAGCCGGCGTTGTCGAAAGCACCGTGGCATACACATATGATGCAGGCAATCGCGCGACCACAATTAATGATTCGGCCGGCGGCACGATTACGCGTGTGTATGATGGCCTTGATAGACTAACCAGCGAGGCGTCTGCCAATGGAAGCGTGGCATACCTCTATGATGGAGCCAATCGACGCACGCAATTGACGGCAAGCGGCCAAACCGCCGTCACTTACGGATACGACTCGGCAAATCGATTGACGAGCGTGACTCAGGGTACGGCGAACGTGACCGTGGGATTCGACAATGCCAATCGTCGTACGAGCCTTACGCTGCCAAATGGAATCATTCTTACCTACGGCTACGATAACGCCAACGAGCTGACCGGACTCACCTATAAGCAAGGAACTGTGACAGTCGGTAGTCTCGCCTATGCTTACGATGGTGCAGGGCGCCTCACGAATCGCAGCGGTACACTGGATGCAGTCTCCCTACCTGCGGCACTGACCACTACGACCCTCGATGCGAACAACCGCCTCACCAAATGGGGTACGACCACTCTGACATATGATTTGAACGGCAATTTTACCGGAGATGGCACTCATGCTTACACCTGGAATACCCGTGATCAGCTGATCGGCGCCACTGGCACGCATTCCGCGAGCTTTGCTTACGATGGTGCAGGGCGTAGGACTACCAAGACCATCGATGGGACCACACGGGCGCTGCTTTACGATGGGCTAAATTTGACGCAGGAGTTGTCCGCCGGCACGGCGGTCGTGAATTATCTAAATGGTGGCAATCTCGACGAGGTGTACACCAGAACCGACAGCACTTCAACGCGCGACGTTCTCACGGATAGTCTGGGGTCGGCACTGGCGCTGACAGATAGTAGCGGAGCGATCCAGACCAGCTACACTTATGAGCCTTACGGCAACGCCACGGCGAGCGGTTCGGCGAGCACCAACACGCTTCAGTACACGGGAAGAGAGAACGACGGCACCGGGCTCTACTACTATCGGGCTCGGTATTACAGCCCCGCTTTGAGCCGATTCGTTTCCGAAGATCCGATTGGATTTGCGGGTGGAATGAACTCCTACGCATATGCCGGTGGGAACCCTATCTCAAACAGCGATCCGATGGGACTCACCTACATAACCAATTGGAATTATTTCTGGGATTGGTTTTTTGGTTGGGGATCAAGTTACCGTTCATACGGACCGAATGATGTCGAAACACAAGAGATGGAGCAGTCCGTAGCCGCGCAACAGATGCGCGATGCGTTCCACAAGGCCGGCTGCCAAAACGTGAATGGGCTAGATTATGGGACCGTCGAGGCGTACGTGGATACTGCTGTGAATCCTTTGACCGCTGATTGGGGCGGCACGCCGTTTGAGGTGGGTGGATTCGCTGGAGGTAGCGTCGTCAACAACGGTAACGGTACGGCGACGTACAGTTTTCCAAACGTCTCTGGAACTCACTCGTTTTTCTTCCATCTTGTTCCCGATCGGCAATCGTCCACCGGAATGATGAGAAACATTACTCAGCGCTTCACCTGGACGGAGTCCACGAGTAGCGGCTGCGGTTGCTAGTAATGCACACGATGCGCACTGCGATTTACGCATGCCTGCTTATAAGCATGGTGGGTGCACTCTTGGGCTGTAGCAAGTTTTCTCTGGATGCTCAATGGCGTAGCGGAAAGTACGTCTTGATTGCAATCGATACGCGCGGACAGATGAGCTTGGCTATAGACGACCAGAGCGGGATGTCGGGCGCGCTTGTTGGGCCGACGGTTTTCTCGATAGGTGCCGACGATAGATACATTGTGGTCAAGCAGCATCCGAGAAAGGATGCGTTTGGAGCCTTTGATCGCACTGTGACCAATTACTTCATTGTTGATCGTATCGGCAGATCTGGTCCCGCGGAAGGTCAAAACGCTGTCCGCGGTCCTTTGGGCGAGGAAGAGTTCAAGACCCTATCGGCGACACTTTCGCTCCCCGCTTTTACCAAAACGTTCGAAGATCTTAAATAGTCGCCTACGACTCAACCTTCTGATGTACGACGCGGGCTCCGCAGTTATATACGCATACGCCGATGGAAACCCGGTCGCACGGACGGACCCAAGTGGGCTGTTCGCATCACCGTTGGGAGCATCCGACGCCCGCCAGCAGGGTTACCGCGGGTTTTCGGTCCCCTCGCCGAACCTGGCGTGCGCCTTTCGTTACGCGCCGGACTCTCCGTGGATATTTACATAGGCTGGACCGAGCCACAGCCCCTCACCGAACCCGGCGCGCGCCTTTCGTTACGCACCGGGCTCTCCATCGATGTTTACGCATAGGCGGGACCGGGATCACTGCCTTGCTGATAGCGTGCCACGCGTATGGCGCTGAGCGAGACTGGGACAGTCCCGCTGTCGCGCCAACGTAGCGTACGCTGGCGAGGTTTATGCCAACCGTATTGCTTCGCGATGTCCCGCATGCGTGCATCGGGCTGCTTCTTATGGAGCCATCGCAGGCGCAGTTCCTGCACGCCGGCGCGGAGGCCATCGCGTTGGTCCGCACTCATAAGCTGGAAACGAAGGGTCGCGATGTGAGCTTGCTCGGCGAACCGTCGTTTGGCCGCCGAGGGAACCGTCATCCCGCGATAGCGTCATCAGTGATTTCAGTCGTCCGCTGAAATCCTCTTTTGAACTGCTGCAACCGTCTTCTGAAAATGATCCCAGCGCCTCACAACGCTGAGTATTGATAATATATTTTATCAAGACTGACACTTTGCAACTGCGCGGCATCGGCTTATGGTGCGCAACTTACCTTCCCCTCCGCCTCCACAAAAACCTCACCAGATACAACCCCGGTATCACTACAAACAGCCACGGCAATATATACGCCACCGCCGTGATCGCCTGAGAGATGCCGTTCGACAGGTTGCCGAAGAAATCGCGTACCGCATCCCGAATCGGTCGCCAAAAGGCTTTTTGCTCGGTAACCGAGAAGCGGATGGTGACGATATCGGTGGTGGTACGTTTGGTCTGAAATGCCGCCTGGCCCAAGGCCTGCTCGAGATTGCCTTGTACCGTCGAGAGTTCGGACGCTACTTTGATGGCCGCATCAATATTCATTCCGGCCTTGGCTTGCAATTCGAGCAACTGCTTGCGGTAGGTCGTCAGCATCTGGATTCGCGACTGCGTATCCTGAATCGTATCCGCCAAATCCTCGACCTGTGTCGAGCGGTGCTCGAGCTTGCCGAGACTGGCCGCAAAGCTAATCAGAGCGTCCACCGCGTCAGGATCAATTCGCAGTCTAATCACCCCTGAGGCAAAAGGACCGGTCGACACATCGGATTGTAGAATCGTGCAATGGTCGGCGGAGTCCGAGGTGCATCGCTCGGACAGGCGTCGAAAGCGCTCGGCGAGATCTGCCTCCGATACAGTGATGGTCGCCGCATGTTCTCGACTCAAAGTACCGTGAGCGTCGGCCGCACGATCCTGTTTAGGCATTAGCAGGTGTTCCGCCGCCAGAGCATGCTCATTGCGATTGCACGCCGTCATTCCGAGCAGCGCGAAGAACGTAAGACCCAAGATTCCTAGTAGCCGCAATTGAGAACTCCTTTTCATTCTGGTGCTACATGTTCTTATAGCGGATCCTATAGACGAGAGGGGTTATCCACCTATGCACCATCATTTGAGTGCAATTGGAACCATCCCAAATCCGCTATAATGCGTACCAGAAATAATCGCATAATCAATGACTTACTACGCATAATACCTCTTATGACAAATTGGGTAATATCTGGCCTAAATCTGGTTATAACCTGGTATCTGGCTCCTGGCCGTAGTACTCTAAGGTCGTCGGAGGGAAATGAGCCATGGCAAACCCCAACCTTTTTAGCACCGTGTCTCCTGACGATAGTTTGCACTTCTGGCAAGGCAACGCACTGAATTACCAAAAAGTCCGCGACTTCACGGGATTCGACGTGCGCGACATCGCTCGCATGACGGGCACTTCGAAGAACTCGGTCCGCTTTGATGCGAAAGCTCCAAAGGAAGTTCGAGAGCATCTCGAAAACATTGCCAACATCTGCAATCTCGTCTTTCAGTTTTTCCACGATGACGTGAAAACCAAACTTTGGCTGCAAACGCCTAATCCAATGCTGGGTAACGTGAGCCCTCGGGACATGCTCCGCTTTGGGCGTTACGCAAAGCTATTACGATTCATCAATCAAGCAATGGAGGAAGGCAGAGCCGGTGCCAAAACGCCGCAAGCCTCCTGAGAGCCCACTATAAGAATCCCAAAAGCTCCGAAATCCCCATGACCTGGCGCACCGCCATCGGCTTGAAGCCCACCTCAACGGATCTCGCCCAAGATCTATTGAAGGCCGCGGAACGCCACGGCCTGACCGGCTGGCAGCACGATGCCACGGCCGACGCCATCCGCAACGGCGACCACGTCATCAACCTCGCGAACATTCATTTGGAATATTCCGCTGCGTCGCGCTTGGGGCGCCGGCATCTGCTGCAAAAGTACTTCGCCATGCTGCAGACACCGCCGGTGTCCAAACTCTGGTCCCTCGCACAGACCAAAATCTATCCTCTGCTCCGATCGCGCTATGACCTGCTCACCCACGAAATTGCATCGCGCCACAAGCAAGAACCGTTTCCACCTCGCGCCGCGCGACGTTTCATCAGCAGTCTGGACCAAATCCTGGGTTACGATCATGGGCAGACGGTTTCCCAAGTGCCGGCCTCAACTGTTGAGGAGTGGGCAGTACCCTTAGATGTCGTGATCGACCGCGCGCTCAACAACCTGCGTTCCCTGCCGGCACCCACTTGGCTGAAAGTGAATCCCTCCGTGTGGAAACTCGAATCGGACGAGGGTTACAACGAATCCTTTCTGCAATTGCCCAAAGTCTTTGAAATCCTGCCGGCCAAGGGAACACCCGTGGCCATGATTCCCAATCGTGGTGCCCTGCTCGCAACTGGTAGCGACGAACCAGGCGGATTGACCGCACTGCTCGCCGAGGCACGCAAATCTCTGCAAGAGGCGGCCTGGCCGCTTTGCGGCGACCTCTTTCGGATCGGCTCCAATGGCATCCAGTTACTGGCTCCTGAAGGACGCGACGGCACGGCGTTAGACTCCATTCAGAAAATCGATATTTCCTCCATCTACTCCGCACAAAAGACCGCGCTGGAGGCCCACTGTGAAGCCATCCAAGACGACGTCTACGTCGCCACCTTTGGGCTCCTCGGTCAAAAAAACGACCCTGACCAACTGCAATCCTGGTGCTCTTGGACCGAAGGTGTCCCTACCCTCTTGCCCAAAGCCGACTTGATCGCCTTCATCTGGGATCTATCCGGAGCTCGCAAGACCGCACTCGTTTCTTGGAAAAAGGCAGCCGCCACAGTCGGCCACTACTTCAAACCCACCGACGAAGACCCGGCACGAACTCGAGTCGATGAATTCCCAAATGCTGCAGAACTCGCCGAACTGCAAAAGCACGTGGTCTAATTCCGTTAGATGCTCCCCACCCGCGCCGTTTCCAATTACCGCTCTTCTCCGATGGTCGGGCCGTTCGGGCTTCCTGCCCTTGCCCGACATTGGCGAGTCAGGCGCGCGAGCCCGACCGCGACGCTCCGGCTCCTGCCTTCGCTGCGGCCCAGCCACTACCTTCCTGGTAGTGGCGTTCGGCGCATGCGCCTCACCCTTTCGGATCTCGGACAAAGAGTCCTTCGATCCGTTGCGACATCCCTGTCGAAATCCGTGCTCGAACCTTGCCTCATGGGTAACTCCCACCCTGGTGGCTTCTTCTCTTGGTGCGCCAGCACCGAGCCGGCTTCCGGCGTCCCTCTTAATCTGGCGCGTCTGATCGGCGTCGCCGCCAAGTCCACGCAAATCTTCGTGGTCTCTCACGCCACCCGCCTCATCGCAGCACTCAAAGAGAATTCCGCCTGCCTCTCGATTGAACTCGATAAGCAATTGAGCGAAACACAAATCCTGGGACAAGGAAATCTCGATGTGCCCTCGTGGCACTGGTTGAGCCGATGACTATGGCGAATATCGAGTCGCTGACCGCGCCACCCAACGATATCGTTTATCGCTGCATCCAATGTGGGATCGAATCCAAAGAAGTGTCGTGTTTCGCCGCTATTGCGACAATTGGCCCCCAGAAATATTCAGGCACGTGCATTACCTGTAACCAAACCGTCCGTCCCATACGGCAAACACAAATAATCATCGGCGTCTTTTCCTTAGTTTTCTTGCCGGTAATCTTACTCGTCGCGATTCAGGGGATTGATGGCGCGTCGTTCGTGGAACTGATCATTGCGGCTACTCTGCTACAACCCTTGTTGGTGATCGTGCACGAGTTGGGCCACGCTCTCACGGCGCGCTTAGTAGGCCTGGAGGTGGCGCTTCTGGCTCTCGGTAGCGGCAAAAAGTGGGGTAGCGGCAAATTCCTCAATGTGCCATTTCGCCTCTACGGTTGGCCACTCTCAGGCCGCACTTACTTGGTTACTTCCGCAACCCGACTATTGCGCCTAAGACTATGGGTCACGATTCTCATGGGTCCGATGACTAACATGATTCTCATTGCAGCGGCGGTCATGTTCTGGAATCCACTGGCGCAAGTACTGGACTCCAATATCCTTGTACTTTGGATTTTGTATAACTTGATTCTCGTCGTCTCGAACCTGCTGCCGCGTCGAATCCGCCATCATCCTTCCCTAGATCGGACTGATGGGCTGCAATTGCTACAAGTTCCGTTCCAGACGCAGGCGCAAATCGCCAATGCCTTTGGCAACACCTACGCTGGTGCTGCCCTGGTGCTCTACAACGATGCCGACTACGCTGCCGCGCGCGACGTATGCCTCAGGGCTCTTGAGCGCTTACCTGAGAATCCTTTTTTGAAAATCATGCTCTCCGCATGCCACATCGACATGGGCGACTATGAGTCTGGGCGCGCAGTCATCGAACCTCTGCTCGATTCCTCGATGACGCTATCTCCAGAGATTCGCGCCGCCTTGCAAAACAATCTCGCATTGGCCCTCTGGCTGCGTGATTTCAATTCGCCATTGCATGACGAATCGGCGCTCCGAGCAGACTCGCTCTCAGATGATGCGTATAAATTGTACCCTTGCGTTCTGGCACACCGCTCCACTCGCGCTGTGCTTTTAGCTGCGACGCATCGGTCCGAAGAGGCGCTCGAGCTATTGGAATATATGAACTATGAGCGAGGAACTCCGGAGGAACGCGGTAATGGTGAGATCGCGCGCGCATTTGCACTACGTCAGCTTAACCGCAGTGCGGAAGCGCAGCAGGCGCTTAAGATAGGGCTGCAACTTTGCAAACAGCCGCTACCTTGGCTGACCACGGTTGGACTGTTGCCGATCTCGCCACCACCCACCTCTACGATCGGCGCAAGATGAAGCCGGAAGACTCGCCGACTTTCAGGGTTTCTTACTAGGTTTAGCCGAAGTACAGTTGTCCGGTTTCCAGCGCTTTGAGCAGGGCACGAGCACGGACATGCCACGATAAGCACGACGATAGAGACCGCGATCGCCACGACGACCGCTGAGTTCCTGTCTCCCACCGCTCCTCGTGCGGGTGCCAAATTAACGCGCCTTCATCTGCTGCGCTGCGCAGAATGAAGAAGAATTAATTCCCCTCTGGCGTTAAGCACACTTCACCTGTCGGCGCACTTCACGAGCGTGCGTTTTGGTATACGTGGGTCGTGTTTTCAGTTGGTCCTCTGCACCGACATCAGGCGAGTAGCGTCATAAGGAGTAACGAATCATGTACGCCAAGTTCGTTCAACGTACGATTCTCATCACGCTGTTGGCACTTGCCTATCCGGCCGCATCCTTCGCGGGATACTTTGGTGTCGGCGTCACTGTGGGATTCGCGCCGCCTCCGCTGCCCGTGTACGTCCAGCCGCCCTGTCCCGCACCTGGATACATGTGGACTCCCGGTTATTGGGCGTTTTCCGACGATGACCAGGACTACTACTGGGTTCCGGGCACATGGGTAGTGGCGCCTTCGTTCGGCTTATTGTGGACGCCCGGATTTTGGGGCTTGCTGGGTGCGGAATACGTCTGGCATGAAGGTTATTGGGGACCGCATGTTGGCTTCTATGGCGGCATCAATTACGGCTTCGGATACTTTGGCTCTGGGTTCGAAGGCGGCTATTGGCGGGATCACGATTTCTACTACAACCGAGCCGTGAGCAACGTATCGAACGTCAGCATCACCAATGTCTACAACCGGACGGTGATCAACAATAAGTTTTCTGATTCTCGTGCGAGCTTCAACGGCAGGAATGGCGTTGAGGCCCGGCCGACCTCAAATGATCAGCTCGCGGGGCATGAGCGGCACCGTGCTCCCACGGAACCGCAACGCTCTCAGGCAACATCGGCGCGGACCCTGCCGTCCGCACTGGCGTCGGTCAACCGTGGACGCCCGCAGCTGGCCGCGACGCCGCGGTCCGGCGTCTTTCACGGCCGGGGCGTGACCGCTGCTCGATCCGCAAACATGGCATCTGCGCCGCAGGCTCATTCATCACTCAACGATCGAACACAGGCCTCGGGCTTGAATCGGAACACGGCGCCTTATGCACCGATGAACGCTCGCGCGCACTCATCTGCAGCGCCGCAAGATCGTCCGTATACGGTTCATGCGCAACATGACGCGACGGTCGCCGCCGCGCAGCACGGCGGATATGGGCCAAGCCCGGCTCGCGCTCCAGCCGCGCAATCCCCTGCGTCGATGGCGCGTTGGTCGCCGCCTACATCGTATCGACCTCAAGAACCATATCGTGCGACGCCGGCGTACGCGCCGCCGCGTGCGCAGTCGGCGGGTACTTGGACACCTGGAGCGCGCGCGCCGCCCCCGGGACAAACACTGGCTCAACCACCGCGCAATCTGCCGCCTCCCCGGCAAACATTCGCTCAAGCACCGCACAGCGCGCCTGCTTTCCATAGGGAGGCTCCGCCGCAGCACCCCAGTCATCAGCCCCCTGCGCAGATGCCGCGGCGCAGCTAATAAAGAGTAAACAGGCGTCGAACGTTGACCAGGGCCGGCGTCCGACCATGACCAGGTATTTTAGGCCGTTCTTTACCTGTGCGTGAAGGCCTCTTGTTAACTCACTCTTTGCACAGTTTAGATAGTAAAGACAGGGCTTGATCGAGATCTGCAAGTCCCTCTATCCATCGCGGTTTTCTTTCATTGTTACGTTGCTCCGCTATCGCTGCGAAGTGCGGCAGGTAATCAAGCAGAGGCGCGATTGCTCGACAGGCCGTTGCGTCAAAGACTATCGACAGAAAAATCACCGCGTCACGCGCATTGGCAAACTGATGCTGTTCCACGGCGTATTGTAGGTCGCGAATTCCGATCTGCGCTTCATTGCGTAGCCAGGGAGAGTTCTTGAGTCGCGGTGTACTTTCTAGATCTGTGAAAGACGCCTCAATCGCGTCGATGACCCGGTCTCGCAGGGTGCCAAGCAATTGCCAGCCGATTGAGAAGAGTCGAATCAGCCCAGGTTCCACATCTAGTTTCGATGCTGATTGCCTTGACTGAATAAACTCTAAGCCTAGATTGCAGGTCGCAAGGGCAGCGTCTCGGGCAAGACCTGCCGTGAATGGCTGGCTTTCTAGAGAACTGCCCGCCATCAGTACCGTCGCGAGATATGCAAGTTCCCGAGTGCGCTGCTGAAATGCTTCCGGATTCTCGTGCTCCAGGCGGTTTAACAGTTCGGCAAGATCAGGTTGTTGATTGTGAGACGGCAGGGATTCGACGCGAAGAGGTTCGATGATTTGTTCATTCTCCAGCAGCAGGCTTAACGTTTTGATCTGATCTTGGGAGGGTGACACGGATATGAGTTCATTCCCCTCGTATCGAGACTGTATTGGCTCATCATCAGCGCGATCGTCTCTGTCGGTCCTTTCGATAGGGTTTTTATCGGTAGGCGCGATTTCTAATCCGGACAGAAACCTGCGTGTTTCATTGTCGTAACCCGACATCATCAGCAAATCTTCGGTTTTAGTGGTTGACGAAGACGTCAAAAAGGCGCGCGCCCCCATTGGGCTCACATACCCGCGACGTTCACGATAATTTTCACGGTCAAATGCGACGTCGACATTCAAGCTGATTCGACGCCTATCTGTATTGAGCATGGATTCGGCGCTGCCCAGTGTCCCCAACAAATGCAACAGTCGGTCGGGCGCGTGATGCCACAGCGTGTCCAGCGCCGTTCTGATGATTTCCCAGTCGTCTTCGAATGCGGGGCGGACGACAATGTGACCGTAGATTGCGTGACAGTCGGTCATTGGAAGGTCACTGTATCCAGTCTCCTCGGAGGTCGGACTGTTTAGCGACAATTCGGCCGTGTCGTCGGCGAAGCCGTTGCTGGAACCGCAATCGACCAGTAACACGGATGACAAGCACATCGCCAAGTATTCATCGCCGATCGCAGCGAGTCGTTCGGCGACAAACAGTTCACCTACTTCCATCCAGACTTGGAGCCAACCAATAAACTCGGTGGGGTCAAACACTTCAATCGCCCCGGGGCGTGGACTTTTCCAGACTGCTTCGTCCAGTGCCCGGAGCAAATTCCTTGGTGGCACTAGCGCCATCAGTTCCGCCGCGTCATTGAGCCCGACACGATCGACTAGGCGCGCGAGAGTCTTCGGCTGCATGTGCCCAAGAACGACCGGGAGCGCTGGGTCGTCGACGATGTTACGTAACAAACGCGTTTGCGAGACGGTTAGCTTCTTTGACAAGCGGGGCCCCACAAGCTTAGGACGGGCCGCATATATAAAGAAACCTAAGACAAAACGGTAGTCTCCTCAGGAAGGTGCCATTTCGCTATAATAGATACACGGTAAGAGTTCCAAGGCCGTGGGCCGCTTCGCTGCGCAGTCCTGCTCCGCTAGCGGTCCGGCCACTACATCCCTGTAGTGGCGTTCGTCGCGTGCGACTCGCCCTGCCCCGTCGCCGGCGATCGCCAAGGTTCAGGAATGGCATCGCCACCACCCGCATCTACGATCGGCGCAACATGAAGCCTGCAGACTCGCCGACGATTCAGGCCGGCACCTAGACGACGACCCTACCAACGGTACTATGCTCGTTCGGGGCCTCCCCTAGCGTGGCTCGGCACCGCTGCCTGCCCGTATAATAGACAGAAAACGCGAGAATGGATCTTAGAAAAAAGATAAGGACAAACAAATGGACTACGTTCTGAATCATTGGCAAATCATCGCGATTGTCTTCGGCGCCATCATTCTCTTAATTTGCTACCGATGGGTGCTCGCACTTTGCGGCGTCATTCTTGTTCCGGATGACAGCGTCGGTGTAGTGACAAAGAAATTTGTCATCTTCGGCAAAAATCGACGCCTTCCGGCGGGACGAATCATTGCACTGAACGGCGAAGCGGGGTACCAAGCTGACACACTGCCTCCCGGACTTCACGTAGGGCTGTGGCCCTGGCAATACCAGGTCGACCTGGTGAAGTTCTGCACGGTACCTCCAGGCAAGGTCGGTTGCGTCGAAGCGTGCGACGGAAAACCCCTGCCCAGCGGCCGCATCGTTGCGCAATTGGTGACCTGCGATGCATTTCAAGACGCACGGGCGTTTCTTGAAAGCGGAGGTCAGAGAGGCCCCCAAATAGGATTGATCCCGCCCGGCACCTACCGAATCAACACACTGCTTTTCTCAGTCACGCTTACCGATGCGATCGTTGTACCGCCAGGTCAGGTCGGTGTCATTGAAGCGCGTGACGGCATCCCCTTGAGCGGTGGGCGCGTGATTGCACGTCATGTCGAGTGCGATTCCTTCCAGGATGGGCCGGCTTTCATCGCCGGCGGCGGCGAGCGCGGCCCACAGATGGCGCTCATCGCGCCCGGAAGCTACCGGATTAATCCTTTTCTATTTTCGGTACAGTTGGCCGAGGCGCTCGATATCCCCGATAACAAAGTTGGGATCGTTACTACGCGCGAAGGCTTGGCGCTGTCTTCAGGTGAAATAGCCGGCCGCGTCGTCGAGGGCCATAACATGTTTCAAAGCCCGCAAGTCTTTGTCGATGGTAAGGGTAGCAAGGGCTTACAAGAGCAAGTCTTGCTCGCAGGCCGGTATTTCATCAATCCGAGCTTCGCGACCATTGAGTTGGTCGATATGACGGAGGTGCCGATCGCACATGTGGGAGTGGTCATCGCTTATGTGGGTAAGGAAGGCAAGGATGTCTCGGGCGATGCCTTTCGGCACGGAAATCTGGTGAACCGCGGCGATAAGGGCGTTTGGGTTGAGCCCCTTGATCCGGGTAAGTATCCAATTAACCCGTACACGCACAAGGTGACCAATGTTCCCACCGCCAATGTCGTACTCAACTGGGCGACCGGCAAGACCGAAGCGCACCAGCTCGATGCCAACCTCTCAACGATCACGGTTCGATCGGCCGATGGGTTCAAATTTAATCTTGACGTTTCACAGATCATCCACATTCCGCGTAATGATGCGCCCAAGGTAATTGCTCGATTCGGAAGTATGTCGGCCCTGGTCACTCAAGTACTTGAACCGACAATCGGCAACTATTTTCGCAATGCAGCCCAGGGTTCCGACATCATCGATTTTCTGAAGAATCGCTCGCTGCGACAGGGCGAAGCGCGCGATTCGATCTCCTTGGCTCTCAAGGAGTACAACGTGGGTGCAGTCGACACTCTGATTGGCGACATCGTGCCGCCGGAAGCCTTGATGAAGACGCTCACGGATCGAAAATTGGCGGAGCAGGAGCGCGTCACCTACGAAACGCAGCGACTCGCCCAGGTGGTGCGCCAGCAGTTCGAACAAGCCAATGCCCTGGCCGTGACGCAAGCCAAAGTGGTTGACGCCGAGCGGCAGGTAGCCATCGCCGATTTCAACGCGCAGGCGAACGTAAAATCAGCCGAGGGTCAGGCTCGTGCCAAGACGATCAATGCCGAAGCGGACGCCACCGTCGTTCGTACAGTCGGGGATGCCGAGGCGTCGAAGACGCGCGCCGTCGGCGGCGCAGAAGCCGAGGTGATCAAACTCAAGATCGCCTCAATGGAGTCAGGCAACTATGCGGTCGTGCAAGTTGCCGAGGCCCTGGCGAAATCCGGTGTCAAGCTGGTGCCGGACATTGTCGCCGGTGGCGGCGCAAGTGGCGGCACGCTCGTCGATGTGTTGCTGGCCAATGTGATCAGGGAAAATACGCTGCGCGGTGTCCCCAAGACTTAGCGGGCCGCGACCCGGCGCAAACCTCAATGACATCGGGTTTTTCAACAAAACAGACCCCTACCCGTCAGTCAGCAGCAGCTTCCAGGACGGCCAGCGCCAGATCGTCTTAAGACTTCGCCGCGACGTGAAGCTCGCGGAGCACCTCGTCCACGGCGTCGACGACGGCCTGTGGCTGATCCAACTGAATCTGGTGTCGGCTATGCTCGATCACACGATGCACGCCGCGAGAAGAGAGATGCGCCAAAGCCTCGTGCTGGGCGAACCAGAGCTTTCTATAGGTTTGCCAGAATGATCCTGTCGGCCCGCTCAAATTCCAGCCAACGTCGGCTGAAAGAACGACCAGCGGCATATCTGCGAGGTGGAGGTGGTCGGCGCTGTCGTAGCGGTGCGTAAAGAGTGACGATATTAGGGAGAGTTGGGCGGCCGCGTGGTCGGAAGTAAAGAAGCTGGGCCAGATTTTCCGAAGGGCGTCGGGGGTGTCGACAGGCAGCGGGCCTATCGAGCAGTGATCGTATTCAGGACTGGACGGGTCGAGCGGCCCGTGTGCTGCCAGCAAAATGCATCTCAGCTGTTTCGACGTGTAGCTCTCCAACGAGTCGCCCGCATCGTAGTACGGCTGGTTTACTTCGATTAGAGCCTCAGCCGCAGGGCTCGTATCGACCAGCACCATTCCGGCAACCTCCTGCGGCCATCGCTGCGCAAACAAACGAGCTTCGAGACCCCCCAAAGAGTGCCCCACCAGCACATAAGGCCCCGGCACATCCGCGGCCTTGAGCGCTGCGTGCAGGTCGCTCACCGTGTCGGGCAGGATTTGCGGCTGAGGCGCGGGGTCGCTGAATCCATAGCTGGCCCTGTCGAAGGCGCAGACATGCGTTTTCTTCGCGATCTCCGGCTGGGTCTTGTACCAGGTGTACGCCCAGCTAAAGGAGCCCGCCATCAGAATGACCGCGGGGCTGCCGAGGCCCGTGCATTGCAGGTTAATACGCCGTCCGTTGATATCAACCAGCTGCCCCGGCTTGACGTAGGGCAGCAACCTCTTGTCCTCCGCCATGGCGGGCACCAGGGTGGGTTCGGCAAAGACAATATCATTGATGGAAAGCAGCAGGGCTGCTGCGGTCAGAAAAGCGCGAAGTGCGAGGGTGGGCATGGCTGTCCTCTGCCGAGTCGGGTGCGGCATATCTTATCGTCGTATGAGAGGGATTTCCGCCAACTCGAAATATCTCCCTGCGAGCTGGCTCAGCCGATGACGGGTGCGAGTCCCGGCGTACCCCTATGCCAATCCAAGATCAGTTGAATGTTCGTGCGCTTAATGAGGGCTTCACGACGCTCAAGTCGGTGGCAGCGATGTCTCAAAATGGCCGCCTGCTGCCGCGGCTCAAGATCCGGGCTTTGCTCCATATCGATAAACGCTCGTATTGCGCACATGAAAGCCAGCTTTCTCGTAGAGCCGATGCGCGGCCTCTCTGGATTGACCTGACGTTAGGTCAATAGTCTTCGCTCCGCGCAGCTTGGCAATATTCACGGCCGAAGTTGTCAAGGCTTCGCCGACACCTCGCCCGCGCGCCTCTTTATCGACCACAACGTCTTCGATCCATGCCCGTAGCGCAGTCGGGATGGGGAACATCACAAGGGTTAGCGTTCCGACTATTCTTCCGCCTGCCGTCGGATCGCGTGCGATCAGAACCGTATTCGACGGTGCGGCGATGATCGTTGCTAGCGACTCCACGGTTGTAGCAGGAGCAGAAGAGGACAGCTGGGGAAGTAGACGCACAAATGCTTCGACGAGCTCCGCCGTTGCCGTATCGACAGTCAGCACCTGCACTTCGGAAGCAGAATCAGTCATCAGAACCTCGCAGCACATTATCATCCGCCATAATCCAATATGACGGCGCGCACAACCCGATATCTTGGCCAACTTTCGAGGAGCCTCAGGCCAGCGGCAGCGTCTGGGTCACTTTGTTGGCGTTTGTGTCGCTGAAACGTATCTTTTCCGACCCCATTTCAGCAGCACGCCAAGTATAAGAGCGACACCTGACTGCCAGACCAAAAACACTGAAGCGCCGAAATCGGCGGCCCTGTGCAGTCCGATCGCACGATCCAACTCTTCTCCGAGCAAACCCAGAATACCGCCGCCAAGTGCGCCAAAGAACGCGAGGCCCAAGGCGTCCCCGCGCATTTCCGCAGGGCCGAATAGCAACATTCCCGGGAGCAGAACGACGAAAGCGCCTACGCCACCGCCAGCAAAAAACTGAGCAAGAGTAATATCAAGACTTTCCGACGCCGTTAGGCCGTTGAACATCACGGCCAGTATCGACAGCGGGTAAGCGGCGCTGCAGACCATTATAAATACGAAAAATCTGACAGGAGTACGCAAGCCTTCGAACAACGCGAAGTACACGACGAGTACGGTGCCGAAGATTGCGCCTAGGATTAGCACATTGTCCTTGAACGGGATCGAAATCAAAGCCGAGGCGCAGCCTGCTGCCGCGAGTCCGGTCGGAGAACGTTTTGCAGGTTGATCCAAAAGCCAGTCTCCACGCTGCATTCGCGCCAAGATTGAATCGGCACCCGCGCAGACTACCGCAAGCCAGGAGTGGCCGCTTAGCGGCGGGCCGCCAGTCCTGTTCGCTCACCGACGGCTCTTATCTCCAAGCAACGCAATTAATCCATCCGGAAAGCTCTGCTGAAAATTCGCCCAGTTGTGGCCTGAGACAACTTCGCTGTACGAAACCGCATTGCCTTTACCCATGAGCACGGACCGCAGTATTCGGTTGCCCGACAGCATGCCGGCGCTTTCCCACGAACCCACTGACATATAAAACCGCAATGGTTTGGGTGCTGATTCCGCGAACTGCTTGACCATCCAGCCGGCATTGGGACTCGGCGAGATGTCTTCTAGATAGGTCGGAGACCACCAAAATGATCCCGACTGCGAAAGGATATTGCCGAAGATTTCGGGGTGCACAAAGGCCGTATAACCGGCGGCCAACCCGCCGAAGCTACAGCCACCCACCAAGTTGAGCTTCCCATTTTTACCGATGCCATATCGCGCGCGTATCCATGGCACCAATTCAGCACCGATGAACTGCTGGAATTTCGCACTCGGCTGAAGATCCTCGTTCCGAGTTCCCTGTGAATGCAAGAAAGCGACAATTACGGGCGGAATCACCTTTCGGCCGATCATGTTATCTAACATGGTCGGCGCCGCGGCATCGATAATGTACGACTCTCCGTCAAATAGCAGAACGAACGGGAGAGACTCCTTCTTGCCTGCGTAACTCGCTGGTGTATACATAGTGACGGTGCGTTTGCCGCCCAACACTTGACTATCAATCTCAAACTTCTGCAAGGATCCGCTCGAAACATCCGCGTGCACCGCGAGATACGGGTTCGGCGGCGCCTCGGAACCGACGAAGTACGAACCCGGGGCATCGACGTGGTCCTTCCCTTCGGGAAAGACCCTGGGATTCAACGGATCCAAATAGTGTTCATAAAGAACTCCGTCAATCGTGAAGCGCGCCGGCGATGACGGCGACGGATGCAGGCCCTGCGGTACTCGTATGCGATAGAAGCTCCGCGATGCCTTTGGTAACACGTAACTCGTGTACCAGACATTGCTACTCCCAAGCCGCTGAAACGTGTCCGTATGGTGCTCGGTGCGCATCGGAAAATCCGCACCCAGACGAACATTGAGTACATCATCTGCTGGGTCTGCGTGAATGAGAAATGTGTAGAGCGCATCGTGAGGTTGGTTCGGCACCTCTTCGACCAACGGCGTATGCACTTTTTCCACCTCTTCCCAGAAAGCCGCCAGTGCGGTGGGATCCTTTCGATCAAGCGCCGCCAATAAGGCCGCTAGTCGTGGACTCTGAGGCGCGCCTGGACCCGGGGCGTCCGCAGCATGCGCTGATAACAGCCAGAAACAGAACGATACAGCGACAAAAAGGTGCTTATGCATGAGTAACCTAAGAGGCAGCGGCCTCGTTGAACACTAGCCGGGATTTCTCCGCTAAGCGACAGCCTGATCCTGCTTCGGTGACTCGCGTCTCGGTTACATGACCAAAACAGCGCCTTCGCTGAAGAACAAACAGGAATGCCCTGGTTCCTTTGAGCCTACCACGCCGTTCTCGGCGTCAAGGGCGCGCGGGCGACCCGCGCGTCCTTCGGCAGACCCTTGACGCCTCCGCTGCGGCGTGGATTTCCGCGTCACCGGGCAATTCCGCCCGAGCGGAGATCCACAATGAGCAAGATCATTCTTTACACTTCGGACGCAAACACCGCGACCGGCATTCGCGAGGCCACCCTGGACGAAATCATGACGGGGGCCCGCCAGGTCTTGAGCTCGCACGTGCGCAAAGGCACGGTGTTCAGCAGCCCCAAAATCACCGCGAACTACCTCACCGCCCGATTGGCCCAACACCCTTTTGAAGTCTTCACCCTGATCTACCTCGACAACCGCCACCGCTTCATCGCAGCGGAAGACCTATTCCGCGGCATATTCTCCGATGCGCCGGGCCATTCGGGCATCCCTGCCCTCGCCCGGCGACGGCGAGTCAGGCGCGCGAGCCCGACTCGCCTCCCGGTTTCTCGGGCACAAGCCCTCGACTCCGTTGCGGTGTCCATACCGCAAGGCGCACGAACGTAGCTAGATTTGGCGGCGTGATACCGACGCCCTACTCCACTTCCGCGGCGAGTGCGAGAAGACGATGAGCGAGTTCCCTCGCTGCATCCGCGCTGAGCTCAACAGGATCATTCTGGGGGAGTGCGACAACCCGAACGTGCACCGCTCCCTTGTCCTCCGGCACCCAACATGAAACCACTTCCTCGTATGATTTCTCCCTGCTCATAGGTTCAGTTCTCCCTGAAACCCCGCGATCGCTCGAACCCGTTCGTTGTCACGCCACGAATCACTTTAGTCCAGCCACCAGCAAGAACGTCCCGAGGCCACCCATGCAAGCAACTGCCATCCAGAACCCAAGCGGATCCTTTCGTCTGCTTATCTCGCCTCCGGGCCGCAGCGGAATAGCGCCTTTCATAGTCACGAATACTGTGCTTAGTAGAAGGAAGCTGCCGCCAAAAATGAGCATCACATGCTGCGACATCGAAGTGCCTAACTATTGAAGTAGCGGGCGGAGCTGGCGTGTAACCACGTAGGCATTCTCGCACAGAGGACAGAGAAGGGCGGGATTGCCTGTTTTTCTTTTGAGGTTACCACGCCGTTCTCGCCGTCAAGGCGCTCCGTTGCTCGCTCGGGGAGCGGCTGATCAAAGTGGTTGTCGCTCCCCTCGCTGCGCTACTCGCCGGGTCGCGCCGCGGACGGCGCGAGCCTGTGACGGCTGCGCTGCGGCGTGAGTTTTCGAGTCCCGTGGGCAATCCCGCCCACGCAAAGACTCAAGGAATCGACCATGAATGCTTCAACTATTTCGCTGCTCGTGCAAATGGACGACGGCAGCTCGCGGCCGGCGACAGCTGAGGAAATTATCGCAGCAGCTCGCGAGCACATGTCCCGTCGCGTACGGCGCGGCACGCAACTCACGAGCCCAAAGGCCACTCGCGATTACTTGAGCCTCAAATTGGGAACGCTCGAGCGAGAAGTTTTTGCCGTCATCTTCCTCGACAAGCGTCATCGCCTGATCAGCTATCAGGAAATGTTCCAAGGCACGATCGACGGAGCGTCGGTTCATCCCCGCGAGGTTGTCAAGGAAGCCTTGAAGCAGAACGCTGCCGCCGTGATTCTGGCGCATCCGCACCCAAGCGGAATCGCCGAACCGTCGCAGGCCGACGAACTGATCACCAATCGGCTGAAGGAGGCCTTGAGCTTGATCGACGTTAGTATCTTGGACCACATCATTGTCGCCGGCGGCGACACCACCAGTTTCGCTGAAAGAAGCATGCTATGAATGCCGACGTGACAGATCGCGCCTCGCATTCGGTTCGGCAGCAACCGGGTTCGCCTCTCCCGTTTAATTGCTACACTCCCATCATGGCCAGAAAACGCGCAAAACCCCGCTGCATCGTGATTGCGGGTCCGAACGGCGCCGGCAAGACAACCTTTGCCCGCGACTACTTGCCGACCATCGCCGGGCTTATCCACTTCGTTAATGTCGACCTGATTGCCGGGGGAATTTCACCGTTACGCCCTGAGCTGGCGGCCGTCACGGCGGGTCGCTTGGTGCTCCGCGAGCTCGACCGATTGGTCGAAGCGAAAGCGGATTTCGCCTTTGAAAGCACTCTAAGCGGCCTGCGCTATGCGAAACGAATGCAGAACTGGAAGGCGCTGGGTTATTCGGTCGAGATTGCCTACCTTCGACTCGCCTCTCCTCAATTGGCATTGAGTCGCGTTGCTGCTCGCGTAAGACAGGCAGGTCATAGCGTCGCGCGCTCTGATGTTCTGCGACGATACAAGCGCGGCTGGTCCAACTTCCTTGAAGTCTATCGCCCCTTGGCAGATCATTGGACCATCTATGACAATTCTGGATTAACGGCGAAATTGCTGGACCGCGGCCCATGACCACCCGACGTAAAAAGCCGAAGAAGCCGGAGAGTTTCGCCGCCGGAGTGGGCCGTGGATTGAGACTAGCCGCTAAAACGGCGCGCAAAGTCGCGCGTATGCACGGCACGCCTCTCTATTACTGGGAGAATGGCAAGGTCGTCGCAAGGAAGCCCTAATCAATTCTACCTGTCGCAAATCAACGTTTGACGCTTAGCTATTCGCTGACCTGACTTCGCCACGCCAGCACATCCGCCAGCTTCCATCTCACGCTCCTAATTCCCACCTTGATCGGAGCCGGAAAGTTTCCTTCTGAGACATACCTATATATAGCAGAGCGCTTAAGTCCCACCATCGTCGAAACTTCTTGAAGTCGCAGCAGCCGTTGCGCATGCAGCTTGGGATCCAATCCTCCCGTTTGCTCCATTTCTTCTTCAATTCTTTCCGCTTGCTGCTTGCGCGACAGCCTTCCTAAATCCAGGCGCAATCGCCGGATTTCCCCCACCGCCCACTCCCGCTCCTGTAACAACTCCCCCAGCGTTCGCGTTCCAGGATCCAAGATCAGTCGATCCAGCATATCGAGCCCCATGCGCTTTCTCCTCTTAATGGAAGATTTCTATTCGACGAAATAGCACTGCATCGGCGAGCAACGCAATGGCGAGTGTAAAAACTTGGCGAGGCAGCGTCGCTCTCTCTGGATAGGACGGACTCCCTAGTCATACGACGGAGCGTGGAAAACAGGACGTTTTCCCCGCAGCCGCCAAGGATGGCTTCACGGCGGTCCGGAATGTGACTAGGGAGTCCGTCCAAATTCATAGTGTCGACGATGCTAATCAATTGATTTATAAGGTGTAGTTGACGAGTGAGCGATGGGCCTGTTTAATACGCGGCTCTGAAAGGCCAGGTAGCTCAGTTGGTAGAGCAGCGGACTGAAAATCCGCGTGTCGGGGGTTCAATTCCCTCCCTGGCCACCACCCCACCCAAACTCTGTTTTTTCCGATGATTACTGGGGGTACGATTGGGGGTACCTCTCCCGCGCGATCGAAAGTACCCCCACTTTTGCCATGCTGACCGATAGCGAAATCCGCAAATCCTCCGCAAAAGACAGGGATTTCAAGCTGTTCGATAATTCTCCGTCTGGCCGGGCCATTCGGGCACCCTGCCCTCGCCCGGCGTCGGCGAGTCAGAGGCGCGACTCCGACTCGCCTCACGGGATCTCGGGCGCGGACGCCCTCGCCTCCGTTGCCACATCCCTGTGGCAAGGTATGAACGAACAGCTCCACTAAACATCAGCGACGAGAAATCAGCATGCTTTCCGACGCATCAATTCGAGCCGCCCAACCCCACGATAAACCGTACAAGCTCTTTGACAAGCACGGGCTCTATCTGCTCGTAACACCTCGTGGTGCTCGGGGTTGGAGAATTAAATACCGCGTCGGTGGGCATGAAAAACAACTCTCCTTTGGCCCCTACCCTACTGTTTCCCTCGCAAAAGCACGCCTGAAATTAAGGCGTGCCAAGGCGCTGCTGCTTGACGGCATCGACCCCAGCCTCAAACGTAAGGCCGAGAAATACGCCGGCGCCGATTCCTTCGAAGCCGTCGCGCGCGAATGGTACGGCAGCCATGAGTGCCGTTGGGCGGACAGCTATTCGGACCACATCATTCGCCGCTTCGAGCGCGACATTTTCCCGTGGATCGGCAATACACCGATCAAGAAAATCTCGCCTCCAGAGATTCTTGCCTGCTTGAAACGGATTGAGGCCCGCGGTACGCGCGAGACCGCACATCGCGTCTATCAAAACATCTGCTGGGTATTTCGCCATGCCGCAGTAACGGGCCGTGTGATCCACGATCCCAGCGCACCTTTGAAAGGCGCGCTGCTTCCCACCAATGAGAAGCACTTAGCAGCAATCACCGATCCCAAGGAATTGGGCGAGCTGCTGCGCGCCATCGACGCGTACTCAGGATCGCACACCGTCCGCACCGCGCTTCGGCTCGCGCCCTATGTGTTTGTTCGCCCGACCGAGCTGCGCGAAGCTGAGTGGTCCGAATTTAATTTCGACCTTCAAGAGTGGCGCATCCCCGAATCTCGCATGAAAATGCACGTGCCGCACATCGTGCCCCTATCCACCCAGGCGACCGTCCTCTTGCGCGACATTCAACCCGCCACTGGCGATGGCAGATATGTATTTCCCAGTCCCCGAAGCAGAACACGGCCACTGTCCAACGTCGCCCTACTGGCGGCGCTCCGCCGAATGGGCTACGAACAAGGCACTCTCACCGTGCACGGATTCAGAACCACCGCATCGACTCTATTAAATGAGCAGGGCTGGCGCGCCGACGCGATTGAACGTCAACTTGCCCACGGCGAGCGCGATCACGTCCGCGCGGTTTACAATCACGCCGAGTACCTTCCAGAGAGGAAGTTGATGATGCAGCACTGGGCTGACTACCTCGATGAGTTGCGAGGATTCTCCGTCTAGTCTCGTCTCCGCTCGTTACCTCGCGGAGCCGGTTCGGAGGACGGCGAGTCAGGCGCGCGAGCCCGACTCGCCGTCCGGACTTTCAATCTGCGCAACTAGTGCTCGACTGCCGCCTTACCAGCAACACCAACCCTGAAGGCCAGCCCGTCGTAGACGGGCCTCTTGGTGCGCCAGCGCCGAGCCGCCGCGGCGTCTGACCCAACAGCCCCGACCTGCTCGGCAAATTCGAGTAAGTCTCTCTATTGTTGCATCGACTCCCGGTACCGGTCATGGCGAACTACCGCCGCGAGAATTTCCTTCTTAGCCTCCTCGGGTCCCACCCATCCTTCGATCTTGGTCCACTTGCCGGCTTCCAGATCCTTATAGTGCTCGAAGAAGTGTGAAATGCGCTTCAGGGTAAGTTCGGGCAAATCATCCGGCTTTTGAATATGCCGGTAAATGCTGATCAGCGCATCGACCGGTACGGCTACCACCTTCTCGTCTCCACCCGCCTCGTCCGTCATTTTCAGCATACCCACGGCGCGGCAGCGCACGACGACTCCGGTAATCAGTGGCACGGGCGTAATGACCAGTACATCCAACGGGTCGCCGTCCGCGGCGAGAGTTCGCGGGACGTAGCCGTAGTTGCAGGGGTAAAACATGGCCGTGGACATGAACCGATCCACGTACATGGCGCCCGTTTCCTTATCGAGCTCATATTTAATGGGATCGCCATTCATCGGAATCTCGACGATGACGTTGAAATCGTTCGGTAGATCTCGGCCAGCCGGCACACGGTCTAGGATCATGGTTCGCTCCTCTAGATAATCAACAAGCCACTCTGCCGCAGCCTGTGCTTACTGGGCTTCAGGATTCGCTTTCTACTTTTTCGCTGGGCTCTTCCGTCCGCCCCTTGGGGCTGGCTTCAGCAACTCTTCGTATTCCTTCTGTGTTGGCCGCGTCCAATCTGCGCTTTGTAAAGTGGCGCGATTCGCCGGAAGTGCTTGCCGCCTCACCGGATACTGCGAACGAATGAAATCCGCAAGATCAGCGTCAATAAAAACCCAGCATCTACCGATTTTAGCGCCGGGAATGATGCCCCGCTTCGCGCGCGTGCGCACTTCTTCGGGGTGCATGTGCAGAAATGCCGCGGCGCCGTGGAGGTTCAATGTCTTCATATGCTTAGACTCAAGTGGCGCAATCATTGCACAACTCTCGTCTCACCGACCACAACACCCCCTGACTACGACGCTTTGCGTCGTAGAACGCCCGAAAGGGTGAGACGTATACGTCGAACGGGCATACACGGATGTATGCCCTGGGCTTGCGCGCAGCAAGGAATGCGCAGCGCAATGCCCTGAGCGAAAGCGAAGGGTGAGGCGCATCGCCGAATAACACCGGCCCGTAGACGGGCCGCCTCTTGGCGCGATAGCGCCGAGCCGCCGCGGCGTCCGCCTTCGTCTTGCGAGTAGCACCGGTCGCGCCAGCGTAGCTGGCACGCCCGGTGCTTGTGCCCTCCACTCCTTATATATAGCGTGCTCCGCTTCTTGATGAGTGTCGTTCGGTTCCTCGCGGACCCTAGCGGTCCGTCTCCTCGGGTGAACGGACCGCTAGGGTCCGCTAACTGAAAGGAACCTTCAACATGACACTCTTCACCAAAACCCAAACCGAACAACTCATCGCCAACTGCCAGGCGCAAATCGTCCGCATGGACTTGGGCGAACCTGACATCGACTTCAAACCCGTCGTGAAACTCTTCACGCCCGACGCGCAATGCACCTGGCTCCTCACCGAGCTCGGTAACGACGACATTGCCTTCGGTCTCTGCGACCTAGGGATGGGCACGCCCGAGGTCGGCTTCGTCTCTATGCGTGAAATCCGCGAACTGCGTGGTCCCTTGGGCCTCCCTGTCGAGCGCGATCTGCATTTCGAATCGGACAAATCCCTCTCCGCGTACGCCGACGAGGCTCGCGCGCACGGACGCATCGTCACATAGCGGCCGTCTTCGGGCGCCTCGTTCCAGGCGCCCAAGTTCTCAACGTATCCACAAATGGACTATAATCGCGCTCCCGCTGGCACCTTCTTGCTTACGAATCTCGTGATCTCGTACATGTGGAGGTCAGCGAATGCCGCGTCGACGAAAGCAAATCA
>Ga0207055_1041_pt1 | contig 33033 bp, 28 predicted proteins | sample Alteio_BWMinCont_57_FD_153293 | JGI IMG/M metagenome (GOLD analysis project Ga0207055, IMG submission 153293) | Enriched cells from forest soil in Barre Woods Harvard Forest LTER site, Petersham, Massachusetts, United States -... | ecosystem: Environmental > Terrestrial > Soil > Temperate forest >...
TCGAAGAAAGCCCAAATTGAGCTAGTTATTTTTAAGCTAGTTCTTTTCACACATAAGCTTTTATTTTTAGCAACGACTAAGGTGCGAAATCATAAAGGGCTTATCGTAGGGCCATTTTCCATGCACCATAAGATAGGTTTTGTCATAAAGATAGGGCTCGGGATTTGCTTGAGAGGCTATTTTGTCGGGACAAAAATAAAAATAGATCTCTTCAATATCTTCTGGAAGATGCTCTAAAATCTGATCAAGTGATGGGAGCTTTTTTGCAATAATATCAAACAGATGGAGCGATTTGTCTTTAATTTCAAAAGATAAAATTGCGTCAAGAGATGGGCTATAATAAAACGAAGCATAGGTAGGAAAAGTGAGAAATAGAGCATTGAAACAGGCAAAGGCGCCATAGTCTTTTGTCCACAAATTGTTTGAGAGGGCCTCGCGCTCTTGAAAACAGCGCACAACAAGAGCATTATCTTGAGGAAAAGTAAGTGTAGCTAATTTTTGAGAGCCTTTTTTGTGCCTGAAAGTCAGATAGGAGCGATATTCTTGAATAACCTGAAAGGAAAGCTTTTGATAAAAATCTGGAATTGATGTGAAGAGCATGGCAAATTCATAACGCTCTTCAGTCCAGTCGAGCGCTTCTTGTATAAGCGCGGATGCCAAACCCTGCCCGCGATGTGATTTTGAAGTGCAAATAGCAGAAAGAGCGCCTGCCTTTATGCACTGTCCATCAACCATGATTGGATACTCCCAAACGCCTACATGCGCAATCGGTTTTCCCTTGAACTCTTTGACAAAGTGGGTAGACTCCTCATGAAATCCAAGAGTTTCATAACGAGAAAGAGTAGGTTTAATTCCCGGAAACGCCTCGTCCAGTAAATCCACAAAAGCTTTTTGACTCATAATTTTCATCTAATAAGTGTATATACTCATGTTACTTCAAAGTTAGACAATACTTAGATTTTTATTTTTCTCTGCGTCTTTCTAGCCTCCCTGTCTCCGCGTTGAAAAAAACAAATAGTGCTTATAGTAAGCCAAGTCGTGCTTACTCAACTATTGCAAAGCATCCTAATGCAAGAGGCTCTTGTTGTTATTTTTAAACGCGGAGACAGGGAGGCTAGAAAGGCGCGGAGAAAGCATTGTAGTATTAGAAAACTGTCTCAGTTTGTAGTAGCATGTGTATATATATTACACAGTTTTAATATGTTTTACAATACATGCAAATTCGTTGATGCGAATGTCTGGATTCTGTGAATCGCAATTTACAAAAAAATCATAATCGAAAAAACTTCTCGGAAAATCAAAAAGTCTTACGCCGTTATATGCAAGTTCTTGAACATCGGGCGGCAGCTTTGCAACTTCCTTCGAATCAAAAAAGATCAGTTTGTATTGATTTTCGTACTCTTTTGCCCATTCTTCGATCACCTTACGTGAAGTTTCTGTTGCTTTAAGGTCCAGAAAAAAAATGGTCATAGCGCTTTTCATGTAGGAAAGGTCGCTCACCGATTGTAACATAGGCAGAAGCTGCTCTGTACGAGATCCTACGTAAAGCTCAAGCAGTATGGTTTTAGTTTCGCCTTCAGGCTGCTTTTGTTTTTTACGCTCCTGTCCAAAAAAGCGCTCGTAAATATAGGTATGCCACATGCTTTGACCATTGCCATGAAGAATTACCGGGAATGTACCTGTTTCTAAGAGCTTCACTTTTTTTTGAGGAATATCTAAAACAAGCTCTTCAGTAAGATTTATAAGTGATAAAAATAGCTCGCAAGATGTATCTAAAGTGAATTTTTCAGGATGTTTAAGGAAATGGAGTGTCAGTAAACCTTGGTCATCATCTGTCGCTTTGGCATGAATGTCAGAAAAAAGCTTTTTGAGGTAGCCCACATACCCCATATAGCTGCCGCTATTTAGATATTTAAAAGAGCTTGTGCTTGGAGGATATTTTGAGGCAAGGTCTTTATAAGGCCAGCAAAACCGTTCAGCAGAAATCACAAAGGGAGCTTTGAACTTCAGAAATCTATCTATGATCTCATCTGGAGTTGAAAGAATGAGCACATCATAGGCATCTACAAAAAGAACAAGATCGTCATCAGGCAACGTTTTGATAAATTGCTCAACATGCAGTAACTTTTCTGCAAGCCCTAGAAAAGGCATGTTATACCCAAGAATTTGGAGAGAAACCTTATTTCTCATGCAGGACTCTTGCAAGAAAGAAAGCCCCTTTTTTACCCTGGATGCTACTGTGCAGACGTGTAACACAGGTTTTGCTTCTTGACGGTCGTTTTTTATCATCTTGTTTCTGTTTTGTGTGAATATTTCTTACTGTGTATACTAACTTGCTAAATTAATTCTAGTAAGAGTAATGGATACACCATTAATAGCAGGCGAGATACACACATCGAGCGATGCAAGAAGTGATGACAAGAAAGCCTGGGATTATCTAAGCATCCTGATTTTTGCAACTACCTCTTTAGGCCTCAATATCAAATGAAACAGTGTTGATAGTAACGCCGGGCGTATTCTTTGCTATCAGTCTCTCTACTTTTGGGGGCAACTCCAAATGAGGGCTATCGTCCTCTTCATCGTCATCAAAACGGATAGGATGAAAAAGATTACATGAACAAAGCGAGAGCGTACGAAGCTCTTCAAGCTGAGGTGCATCTGATACTTCAGTAATACCTTTAGCAGTAACATCGGTTTCATCAAGGATGAGAGTTCTGAGTTTTCCTGGGCTTAATCCGTGTACAAGTATGGCAAGCGAATAATCGCCCAAGAGGTATGATGGTTTTCCGTAAATTTCGGTTTCTATATATTTTAAGCCTGTTACATTTAATGTAGTAAGATTTGGAAAATAATCCTTAAGTGCCGAAAGGAGGCGCCTGTCTGCAAACAGGGCTTTTTCAAAAGACAAGGACTGCAAGTTCCTAAAATGTGCTGCTAAAAAGGCAAAGTTATTTTGATCTTGATGTGTGCCTGTTAAATCTAAAGCATAAATAGTGGGAGCTGCTTTCATGAACAGTTGAAACAACTCTTTTGGCAGCTCTCTTTCGATCGCTCTATAGTCAGCAAAGCTTCTCAATATGGCACTGACTGTTTGGTACTGAGAATCTAGATTCAAGCTTCCGTGAAGTAGTGGATCGAAGCCTCTTAAATTGTCTAAAAATGTGATAACTTTCACAGTATACTTTTTTGAAAATGAGAGCGCATGGTCTGGGCGCTCTTCAAGTAGGCTTGAGCCTCTTATATCCACTTCTTGAATGCCTCTACAACATGCGAGAAGCCTTGCAAATGATCGTTCGGAAACGTTATTGCAGGAGCGTATAGCAAGCTTGCGAAGTGATTGTGAATCTACAAAATATGTTATTCGATGATCAAATTGAGATTCACTCATATCTAAAACTTCAAGTTTAGGAAAATGTTGTACGTATAGTTCTTGCCTAGATCCACGAAGATGAAGTTCTCTAAGAGATTCAAGACTACTTAGAAACTGAAGTCCTTCAGTTGTTAAGTTGCTGCAGTGTGAAATCTTAAGGACTCGTAAGCGGCTCCCTTTAAGTCCTTGCAGCCATTCATCAGTGACAGGAGTGCGTGACACATCTAAGACTTCAAGATTTTTAAAAAAATGAATAAAAATTTGAAGAGCTCCAAATCTTATGCGGGGAATATGTAATTCTTTAAGGGTTTTTGCTAGCGTATGAATTTTTGCAACCTCTCCTTCAGAGAGCGAGAGGCTTGTTGTCGTATAAATTTCTTCACTTCGAGCAGGTTCGCTACTCTCTTTAAGCTGGAGGGCAAGAGGATGAGCCTGTGATTCTTTACACTCTTCATCATGTGAAGCACGAGGTGCGGCACGAGACTGGGAACGTTTTCCTTCTGTACTTTTAGATGAAAGTTTTGCTGCCGGCTCTTCTATTTGCAAGCCGTTTGTAAGTGAAAGTTGTTCGAAGCCGCTAGTTAAACCTGCTGCTGATGTTAAAGACATATATTACCTAGTTATTAAGTTATTATAAAAATATATAATACTAACAAAATAAAGGCAATATTTATTACTTTTCTGGATGAATATTTTTAATATTAAAGCTTAAGCTCATGCGATACTCGGAACCATAGTAGGGGTGTACAAAGTGCAGCATGCTGCTTGGAAAAAGGATTAAATCCCCAGGCTTGGGGAAATAGGAAGTGAGGCCATTTTCGTGGAAGAAATCGATTCTGCCGCTAAATGGATAGTCTTCAGGCGCATCTTCTGTACGGATATAGTAGGCTCCGCTTATTTCATTGAAAGGGTGTGTGTGAGGGGCATTATAGGCGCCTTTTTTGGCAACATTGAACCAGGCTCCAGTAAAATTCCAGGAATAGCTTGGGCTAGTATCCCTTTTAAAAAAGACGCAGCAGTTGTTCACATATTCGGTGATAGGTATGGCAAAGCTTTCAAATAAAGCTTTTAAAAGCGTGCCAAGGCGGGTGCCATCTTTAAATTTGGCATGAAGATCGCGGTCTCCCTGCCAGCCGCCAATATTGCTATGGAGGTCTTTGCTCTGTTTTTGCTGTTTCATGATCTCAATGGCTGAGTCATAAAGCTCTTTATTTAAGGACTCATTGCCTAAATTGAACTCTTGGATGAGCACCTTGTATTTGTCTTCAGCCTCTGCCATAGCCCCCTCCCTCAGCGTAAGGTTATATTCTATAATCTATAAAAACCAAGGTTTTTTGCATATACATTTTTTTTAATAAAAGCATGTAAAATATAGTCTTTTATAGAGAGAAAATAATTATAATAATAAAAATTTGATTAATAAATTATAATTTGCTATAATAATAGTAGAAGATAGTGATTATATGCCTATAATTTTGGGGGTATCGTTATGGTTTCTCCGGGTATAAATGTTACAAGCGGCTTAGGCTCTGTAGCAAATGAAGCAGTAACGAGTGCTGCTGCATCTCAAGCGCAAAGTGCAAATAACGTAGATACTAATTCGACTTTCAGCAGTATAGGGGACTTGCAAGCAAAGGCTCCGTCGGTTTACAATGCTTTTATGCAATTTTTTGCCGTTACTGCATGTAACCAGCAGGTTCAAGAGAACCAGCAGTTTTCACAGACCCTTCAGGAAGAAGAGGAAGAAGAGCAAGATAATGAGTAAAGGTTAAGTTTTTTAAAAAAAAGAAAAAAATAAAAATTGAGGGAATTTTTTTTGTTTATGGCAAATGATGCAGTAATAGGTTCGCAGGATATAGTACAAAAAACAAAAACGGCAGATGCGCAGTCAATAAGTGCAGAATCTAAGGATTCCATCCGGACAAGCTTTGAAAAAACTCAAGTTGATCCGACCCAAGATCCCAAAAGCATCATTTTTGATGGAAATGAAATCACGAATTTTCAAAAGAAATCACCAGAGCTTTACAAGAAATTTATTGAAATGTTTGCGCAGCAGCAATGCTGGAATCAAGGCCATTATGACAAGCACCGTTTAGAGCGGCAAAAAAAGAATCGCGAAGAAAGCGAAAGGCACTAAAATATCAATGTATGTCACAAGAAGCCATCTCAGAAACACTCGTCATTCAAGCCTGTCATCTCAATAATCGCTTAGACGCTCTTTTACGTGACTTTTATAAAACAACCTCTCGTACCTATTTTCAAAAGCTCATTGATGAGGGCTTGATCCTTGTCAATGGCAAGTCTGTAAAAAAAAGCTACAAGCCCGTTCTCGACGATGAAGTTGAGGTGCAGTTTGTGGCAACAAATGACATTCCTAATCTTCAGCCTGAAAATATCCCGCTTGATATTCTCTATGAAGATCCAGATCTTCTTGCTATTAACAAGCCGCAAGGAATGTGCGTGCATCCCGGCTTTGGCAATTGGACGCATACTTTTGTTAACGCTTTACTTTACCATTATGAAGGACTTGAAAAAAGCTCAGATGATCTAAGGCCTGGAATTGTGCACAGGCTTGACAAAGAGACGTCAGGTGTTTTACTTGCTGCCAAAACGTACAAGATGCAAAAGGCCATAACTTGCCTTTTTTCTGAAAGAAAAATAAAAAAAAGCTATCTTGCTATTTGTCTTGGAAAGCCTCCTACTTGTACAATTAATGCTCCTATTGGCCGTCATCCTGTCTATCGAAAAGAGATGACCGTTTTAGAAAAGGGAGGAAAAGAGGCAGTAACGCATATCGAAGTTATAGCTTCGAACAAAAATTTGAGCATTATCAAGGTTTTGCTGGAAACAGGCAGGACGCATCAAATCCGCGTGCATATGAAGCATATAGGCCATCCCATTTTAGGCGACTCCGTTTATGGCAGGGAGGGTCAAAATCAGCTTTATAAGGCTGAAAGGCAGATGCTTCATGCAGAGGAGCTTACTTTTATTCATCCGTTTAGCGGTAAAGAGATGACCATTAAAGCTCCACTTCCCCAAGATATGTTAAAAATTTACGAGAAGATTTTATGAAGGTTGTTGTGCAACGGGTGCTTTCAGCTGAAGTCCATATTGAGGGCAAAATTTATGCCAAAATTGGTCCTGGTGTTTTAGTTTTTTTGGGAGTGGGCAAGGGTGATGCAATAAAAGATACGCACTATCTTGCCGAAAAAATAGCCAATTTACGCATTTTTCCAGATAGTGATGGCAAAATGAGCTTAAGTATCAAAGATCTTCATCTCGAGGCACTCGTTGTAAGCCAATTTACTTTGTATGGCGATGTATCTCAAGGAAGAAGGCCCGATTTTACTGAGGCAGAAGATCCCAATTTGGCAAAACCCCTTTATGAAGAGTTTATTGCAAATCTTCAAAAAAATATTCAAAGAGAAGTTGCATCTGGCAGTTTTGGGGCGAAAATGCAAATTCATCTCGTAAATGAGGGGCCTGTGACCATTCTAATCTCATCAAAGAAATAATTAATTTTTAACATGTTTTCGAAAATTAGTGGCTAAATAGTTATGAGATCATGTATATTGGGGGAGTATAAAGAGATTTTCTTTTTCTCTAGGACTGCCGAAATGTGAGGTCGAATTATGAAGGAATTTGTAGCATACATCGTCAAAAACCTTGTAGATCATCCAGATAAGGTTAAAATCAATGAAGTTGGTGGAACACAAACTTTGATTATTGAGCTGAAAGTTGAAAAAGGTGATATTGGCAAGATAATTGGCAAAAAAGGCAAAACAATTAATGCCATTCGCACTCTTCTTATGTCCGTCGCAAGCCGAAATGGCATTCGCGTAAATCTCGAGATTATCGAAGACGGCAAAGTAGAAGAAGAAGCTGTATAAAATAATACAGAACTGAAAGAAATTAGATTCTTCGCCATACAGAGCGTGCCCGCTTCGTCTTTAGTGGCAGAACTCTCCATTTAAATTAATTTACCACAGAGATCACAGAGACCACAGAGACTTTTGCCTCTGCGCGAAGCGCCTCTGTGTTCTCTGTGATCTCTGTGGTAAAAAAATAAAAAAGTGGATGTTGCAAAATTTATGGAATAAATCTGGGCAGGTAGGGCGTGATTTGCGCTTTTCTTGAGTTTATGGAGCCCGCCTTATAGCTGAGAACGGCTATCGGTAGCCGATAGGTTTCAGGCCTTGGTTTTTGTTTGGCCTTTGGTAAATTTTGCTCAAAGATTTCACTTAACTCTAAGTAATTTTCTCCAAAAAATTCCACATCCATAACATTGTGTTCAACTTGAGGTGTAGAATTAAAGGCATTTAAGAAATAGACAAGCCGCTCCATGGCAAGCTGCGTAGGCGGAACCCAGAGCCACATCTCATCTTGATGATCCCAGTCGCTCAAATCCCCGCGGTAAACCTCATCAGCACTTGTAATTGTGCTGATCATGTGCATATGAAAGTCGAGTTGTGGTTTTGTCTCATACGTTTTTTTAGCATCATGGAACCAAATTGCTCTCAGCTGAGGCGCATATTGTTTAAAAAATGGGTAGTTTGTGCGGAAAATTTTTGTCTGCCCAACACGGCAGCAGCCATTTTGTTCTTTTGTGTCGGCAAATACGTTGGAGGTTTTCCCAGCAATGCAGGCTGCAAGATCAGCTTCTATTTCCTGCTCTTTAAACGCATAAATTTTCTTGTAGATCGAGTACATATCCTCATTTTTTAAGATGCGCGTGGCTACTTGTTTGGCATAGGCGCTATCTTTTGGAATATCGTCTGTTGAAATGATTTCAACATCATAGCCGACAGAGATAGATTTCATACGGTTGAGAATAAGCTGAACTAAGTCAACATCGCGGCTGGATACTTTTGAAAGAAGGTCCGTGTCATCTAGTATCGCATAGAGAAAAGAGTAGTACTCTACAAATTCTCTTCGAGGATGGATGAAATTGCTACTTTCTTTGTTGCCCCTTTCTTTTTTTAAATTCATTTTAAGCGAAAGGAGTCGATTCAGCTTTTTTAAATCCTGAAGATCCTCTGTCTTTTTTTTGAGCTCATGAATCTCTTTATCGACTGTATCACCTTGGATCCCGAGCGTGCTATATTTTGCATTGATCTCGCAGGCAATTTCTGCCGCCAATGTGTTGGCAGATTGAGAGTCTGAAATTATAAAACAGGGCGCAAGAGTTGTTTTGAGGTCAGTTTTATGATGGTCAATAACAGAGATGACTTCAAGGTAGGAGGCCATCTTGGTCTCTTGTGTATTAGAAAAGTCGCGAAGTGTAACCGTTCCTAAAATAGATTTTCTTAAATCGCTTGCATGAATGACGCCAACAGGAAACCATTTACCTTCTTCCTCAGGAACAACGACGCTTACATATTCCAGATTGCCAATTTTACTGCGAATCTCATCCACATCGCTTTTGAGGGTCACAAACTGTGGCGGGTGATTCAGCACCTTTTCTTTTATCTCCATCATCAAAGAGAGGCTGTCAAAATAGGTGCGGATCGAAAAGACCACTTGATGAAGCTCCACAACAATTTTCTCAAGGCGGCTAAAGATTTTGGGGCGATCTTCTATAAGTTTTTGGTTTTGGTCATAAAGTTCAGGGTCTTGAAGTGCTTGTAGAGACATATAAAAGGTATCAAATTGCTTATCAGTTACAGAATCAATAAATTTTCCGATTTCGATAAAACTTGCTGATAGCCCCTGATGAATATGCAAAACTTTTTTCAGATAGTCGCTTAAATGCCTTTTCTGCTTTTCGCTATAATCTTTAACAGGCTCTGAATTCTTTAGAGTATCTTCAAATATAGGCTCAAAGGCGTTTTTAATGTCATCTAGATGCAGGCTTTTTTGAGCAAAAGTAGAGATGAGCTTGGCGTGGACCCTATTTTCAAACCAGCGGATAATACCGTAAAGAAGCAGCACAATTTGACGTACGGATTCAGCATCTGCGCTTCTAAAATCTCCTATAAAGCTCTCATTTTCATCGATGACAACGATTGCTTTTCCTAGGTGATTATGGTCTATGCTATTTGAAAGCGCTGAGCTTTTTACTTTAGTAAAATCTTTTTGAGTCACTAAATCTAAAGCCGTAAGCGTAAGAGTTGGCACTGTGCGTGCAAGCTGATCAAAGACGGCTTTGCTAAAGAGCTCTTTGAAGAGGAAGGTAAAGTGTGAATTTGGAGAAAGCCCCGGCAAGCTCCACTGATGTATACCATCTGCAACCCTGCAGCCAAAGGCATCTACCCAGCCCCAAAATGAGCAAACGGTCGTATCAACGTCTGGAGAGGCATGTGCGGCAACAAAATGAGAGCCGCTAAAGGTCTTGTTCATGCCGATAGGAAAGTAGGCCTGATACTCTTCTCGAGCAACATATTTGCCAACGATTTTGGCGCGCACTTTATAATTTTCATCTTCACTTAGTTTGCTGAATTTGTTCAGCCAAAATTCAAAATGGGCAAAGTGAAAGGGCTCGCTCAAGAATTTTTCACCGTTCACTTTGTCGATAAATTCAATAACGGCTGGCAAAAGAAAACAGGGACTTAGAGTCTCTTGGATTAAATGAAGAAGCGTTTTGTTTACTTTTTTAAAACGTTTTCTTGGAGAGAGCGCCTGAAAGCTTGCTTCACGGAATTCTTTAAAGACATGTTGGAGATTATTAAATGATTCAAAAGGGTATGAAAAATCTCCAAGAAGCTCTTTTTTCATCAAATTCTCTCATTCTAAGATCATAAGATAATGGGACAATCGGACTGAGTAGGACTCGAACCTACGACCACCCGCTTAGAAGGCGGGTGCTCTATCCACTGAGCTATCAGTCCAAAACGTACATGCTACAAGGCTTAAAACCTGTACCAAAAACGGCAGTTAACTCTACTACATTTCAGAGTTCTTTACAATAAGGGATCATGAAAAAATAAAGAAGCAAGTACTTGAGGTCATCAAAACAACGTTATAAAGATTTTTACCACAAAGATCACAGAGAACACAGAGACGCTTCGCGAAAATAGAACCGTTTTGTCCCTCTCTGTGTACTCAGTGATCTCTGTGGTGAAAAAAATCAGTTAGCTTGTTGCGGCTTGTGCTTTTAATTTTTCATTTTCAACCGAAAGCTCTTGGATTTTGGCATACAGGTTTTTATTTTCTTCTGTGAGCCTTTGAACTTCTTGCTGTAGTTTTTCAAACTGTTGCTTTTTTTTCTCGCGATATGCTTGTGCAGAGTTGCGATTTTTTAGCTTTTTTCTCTCTTTTACGGCAGCTTCTTGCACATCGGGATCGAGCTTCTTTTTTGAAATCTTTTTAGCAGCTTTCGCAGCTTTAAGATCGCTTTTTTTGGCAGAAGCATTGTTCTGTTTCTTAGATATTTTTCTTTCCTTCTTGGGCTTTTTCTCTATTTCTTGAGCTGCCTCAGGTTTCACTTCCACTTCTGTTTTGAGAGGCTCATCAAGAGGCTCAGTTTTAACAGCTGGAACAAGAGCTAGGGAGAGAGGCTGACTTACGGATAAGCTGCTATCAGGTTGTGCTGGAAGCCCTTGAAATTTTTTATTTGCGTCTATGAGCTTTTGAACTTCTTGCTGAAGTTTTTCCAGCTGCTGTTTTTTTTTGATGCGGCTTGTTTGTGCAGCATTGCGGTTTTGCAGCCGCCTTCTCGCTTTTTTGATAACTTCTTGCACGTTGTCATCTAGGTTTTGAATTTCACCTTTAGAGATGCCTTGCAATTCATCTTCATCTAGCTGTTTTACAAACTTTTCAGCAGCTTTCACTGTTTTAAGATCAGTAAATTTTAGTGAGCTCATTTCTTTCTTCACTACAACTTTTTCTTTCACGGATTCTGGTTGTAGCTCAGTTTTAACTACTGGAACAAGAGCTACAGATTGGGGCTGACTTATTGGTGCGCTATCAGATGACGATGGTATGGGCGAGCGCATGACTTGAGGTGCGGGTTGAAGCCCTGTCTCATTAGAATCAAAGAAAGATTGTGAGTGAGATGAAGGGTGACTTAAAATTGCTAAATCATCATCTGTTTCACTATCCGAAAATGGTGATGGGGTTTGTCTTAAAAAACCTATCTCTGGACAAGACATCCCCAAAATTGAATCGATAGAAGGTATAGCATTATTATATGAATGGATCATTTTATTACTCCAATTAAAACTTTTATTAGTATAAAAAATAAATAAAAAACAATTATAACGAAAACAGCAAATAGCGCATACTAAAATTTTCAATTAAAATATTTATTAATATATTATATTTCAGCGCGTGCTATGTGGGACTCCTCAACATCGAGTTCATGCTCGAGCTGACGAAAAAGCTTATCGTCAATCCCTTGGCTTTCCCAGAGTGCAAGTAGCTCTTTTCTTTGTGCGTCAAACACAGTTAATCGGGCATGCTCAAGATCTGACATTCTCTTAAGGTGCGATGAGGAGATCTCGAATATATAGCGCTGTAAAGTGAAGTAACCTGCAAGAATATTAAATTCTTTATCGGTAATTTTGCCGATCTCATGTAAATGCCTGATTTTTGAGTCGGCAACTTCATGAAGGCGTTTTCTTGCCTTATGCGCGATGTGATGGTCAATATGGTGATCCATTTTCATCATGCGTATGAGATAGGCCAAGGTGCTGGAAGGTAGAATAAGCGTGAGCAAAATGACGACAAACGTAATAAAAATGACGATATCTCTATCACCAATGGGCTTGCCATCTGGAAAAGCATAGGGCAAAGCGAGCGCCGCTGTAAGAGAGACAATGCCTCTCATTGCCGACCAGCCTATTAAAGAAGCTTCGCGTAAAATTTGCGGACAGAGAGGGCATGTTTTTGGATTTTGACGTGCATAGATGTAGGCAATACCGAATCTCGCGTATACCCAGATTAAGCGGATGATAATCATGGCAAAAGTTATCAAAAATCCATAAGCAGTATAGAGCGCAAGCTCTTTATAAGACATCATTGCTAGAAAGCCTTTTAACTGCAGTCCAATGAGGATAAATACAAAGCAGTTGATCAGAATAATAAACATGTCCCACATGGCAAAAGCAAGAACGCGTCTAAGAGAGGAGCGATGGGCAGCAACAATCTTGGCTCCTATCAAGCCATTGACGACAACTGCTAGTACGCCTGAAACACCGCAAAGGCTTGCTAAAATGTAGGTGATGTAGGGAATTGTAATGGAAAAAAGAGTACCAGGAATTGCCTCTAAGAACCTTCTTGAAAAGCGCTGAATAATAAGGCCAAAAATGAAGCCAATTAAGACACCGCCTGAGACTATTTTGAAAAATTCAAAACCTGCGTCTTGAAGTGAAAACAGTCCTGATAAAAGCGCTGTGACTGCGAGCTTGTAAAGCACAAGTGCAGATGCGTCATTTATAAGGCTTTCGCCTTCAAGTACGGCCAAAAGTCTGGGACTTATTGCAAAACGCTTTAAAATGGCTGTAGTTGCAACGCAGTCTGGAGGCGAAACGATAGCACCAAAGGCAAATGCTAAACTCCACGGACACGTCGGAAATAGCCATTTAAAAATAACACCGACTATTAAAGTAGTGACAACTACAAGCCCTAAAGCAAGTGAGAAAATTTCCCTCCAATTTTTTCTGAATTCGCTAAATGAGATGCTAAACGATGCGTAGTATAAGATGGGAGGAAGGACTACGAGGAGAATTAAATTGGGATCAAAAGAGGACACTTTCAAAGAGATCACAGAACTTGGAAGAAAGGCTAAAGCAAGCCCTCCGAGCACCAAGGCAATCGGATAAGGCATCTGGATTTTTTGAGCAAAGCCGACCAAAATGGCTGCTAAAAATATCAGTATGACAATGGTCTGAAAGCTATCCATTTTTATTTCTTAATAAAAGCTAAAAGCTCTTGGTTTATTTGATCTTTATGCGTCGAGCACATGCCGTGAGGAGCTCCTTTCATGATCTTTAACTCAGCATTTTTAATGATCTTAGAAGAAAGGAGCGCTGAGTCTTCGATCGGCACGATTTGATCATCATCTCCATGAAGAATCAGTGTCGGAATATAGAATTTTTTCAGATCTTCTGTCTGATCGGTTTCAGAGAATGCTTTGATACAGTCATATACAGCCTTAAAACCTGCCTGCATCCCTTGAAGCCAAAAAGAGGCCCTTAAACCCTCAGAGACTTTAGCATTGGGCCTATTGGCACCATAAAAAGGTGCACTTAAATCCTTAAAGAATTGTGAGCGGTCTTTTAAAACGTTTTGCCTGATCTCATTAAATACCTCAATTGGCAAACCCTTTGGATTATTTACGGTCTTTAACATAAGGGGAGGAACTGCACTAATAAGCACAGCTTTAGCTACTCGCTTTGTTCCATGACGTGCAATATAGCGTGCAACTTCACCGCCTCCTGTTGAATGGCCGATATGGACTGCGTTTTTCAAATCAAGAGCTTCTACCAGTTTGGCAAGGTCGTCTGCATAGGTATCCATATCATTTCCATTCCAAGGCTGGCTTGAGCGTCCATGACCACGCCTGTCATGAGCAATTGCACGAAAACCTTTTGATGCCAAAAAAAGCATCTGGTCTTCGAAGGCGTCAGAGCTTAAGGGCCAGCCATGGCTGAAGACTATAGGCTGGCCGCTACCCCAATCTTTATAGTAGATTTGTATGTCTTTGCCATTTTCTTGACCTACAGTGATATAGCCCATCATTTACCTCTAAAAACATTCAAATTTTTTCTTACAAATATCAGTTTTTAGCAAATTGGTCTACAACTGTTTTGAAAAATGGAGTGAGCAGACAGCTTTTGAAATCTTTCTCTTAATAAGGCAAGATTTCAAAAGCCGCCATTTTAGATTAACGGAATAATTCTTCCGCAGCTGATTCATCGTTATGCTTAATCTGTGGGGAGCGTTTCTGGAACTGTTCAAGGATGCTACCTGGAATCTCCTTTTCATGAGTATAAAGATGCTCAAGTTTGGCAAACTCTAATAAACAGGCAAATGCTTCTTCATTCACATTGTCACAGCCATCAATGACTAGCACTCTTAAATTCTTACAGGCTTGAAGAAATTTCAGGGTATCACCATTCACACACTCGATATTACTTAAAACTAAAAGTTGCAAGCGAGTAGCTCTTTCTCCAATCATTTTAAGTGTCTCATGTGTAATACTATCACAGGACACAAGAGATAGCTTCTCAAGCTGTTCAAAAGGAATTTGTGCTGCATCTTTATCATCTATTAAGCAGTCATCAAGTACTAGCTCGTAAAGATAGCGATTTTTTGAAAGCACGTTCATTTTCCTCATTCCAGGCCCCCAGCAAGCTGTTAAATGAAGTCTTCCAAGAGGAAGCGCGCTTATTAAATCTAGATGCGTTTCGGTAAGTTCAGATTTTAATCTTTCTAGAATAAGGAGCACAAGTTGCTTGTTGCCTAGCAAGCAAGCAAGTCCATGTACATCTAAACTTATAAAATCATAAAGAGCGAGTTGTGTTAAGGGGAGCCGAGAAATTTCGGCAAGTAACTTTCGAGTGCCGCAGCCCCCTCTTAAAGAGAGCATCGAAAGCTTTGGATGCTGTTGAAGAGCAAGGATACTTGCCGGCGTAAAGGACTCTCCTAAACAGTTTACCTCGAGATGTTGAAGTTTTAAAAGTGGTTCAAGCTTCGTTAGATAGGTATCATCGAATTGAGTACTCCTTGGGTGCACTTTTAGAATCTCAATATCTGGATACTTACGAACGGTTTCAACGAACTCTACTGCAGAAAAGCTGCGTATAAATATGAGTTCATCCTCGCCTCTCGTGGCCAAAAATGTCACATCCAAGCTCTCAGATTTGCTTTCTCTTACAGCTTGTTGAGGAAACGTGTCAACAGCAATAGAAACTACCGTTTGAGCATCCGCACCTGTTGATGCCGAAAATTCTGGCGCTTTTGCATCTTGTGCGCTAGGTATAGTTGATGGAAAGATCCCTCTTAATCGTGAACCAAAGCTTACAAGGCTAGAAACACCTGGAAGATGAGCTGCTCTTGAAAAAAATCTGCCCATTGTCCCCATAGGTCTTGATTGCGCTTGAACTACCGATTGCGCTTTAACTGCTTCAGTGTCTTTGGCTTCTTTCCTGTCATGAATAGTTAAGCTGACGACTCCTTTTTCTAATACCTGCATTTATGTTCCTCATAAGAGTTTATAAAAAAATTATAAAAAAACGAACTACAGATAACTATATCTTGCGTAGAAGCATTTGGCCTAGCCTTTTTTTCCCTATTTCTTGCCCGCAAAATCAACGATTACACAGGGAGATATTGCAAAATTAAAAATAAAAGCATACACATTGGATATGGTATAAAAATTTAGAAAAATGCGGTTTAAGGCTCGTAAATGGTTGCAACTCCAGAGAAAAAGCCAGAAAGTCAAGATGAAGAGTGCCCTGAGCCTGTTGAAAAAGAGGCGGCAAAAGAAGAGGAAACCTCATCGCGTGCTTCTCAGCCGTCTACTTCTGGCGGGCAAAAAAAGATAGTTACAGAACTGAAGATTGAAGGCGAGCCTCCTAACAACAAAAGAAACAAAAAAATGTGGCTCTTTACAGGGTTTCTTTTGATTGTGGGAATAGGCTGGCTTCTTCTGTGGATCTTTTATCTGCAGTATCATCAGTCGACAGATGATGCCTACTCAAATGGAGATATGATCAATGTTAATTCAGCAATCTCTGGCTCTGTGGTTGCCTTTTATGCAGATGATACCGATCTTGTAACTGAGGGGCAGCTCCTTGTGGAGCTTGATCCTACAGACTATCAGATTGCCTATGAAAAAGAGCTTCAGACACTTGCTTCCGTAGTTTTACAGGTAAGACAAATTTATGACAATGTGCCTGTCAGTATACAAAATGTAGAATTTGCCAAAATTGCCCTTGCAACTGCAGCCTACGATTATAATGATCGACTGCATCTCGTTGGCACTGGAGCCATTTCCAAAGAAGACTTTGTGCATGCAAGGGATGCCTTTTTTCAAGCAGAAGTAACCCTTAAGCAGACAGAGTATCAGCTGCAAGTGGCACTCGATGCAAGAGGCAACACGGAACTGTTAGAACATCCGCTTCTTCTCCAAGAAAAGGCAAATGTCGTTACCGCCTATTACAACTTATACCACTGTAAAATTTTTGCCCCTGCAACAGGCTATGTGGCCCAGCGCTCTGTAGAAGTCGGACAGTGGCTTACGCCCTACACAAATGTAAATTTAATGGCGATCATCCCGACGGACTATGTCTGGGTTGATGCCAACTACAAAGAGACACAGCTTACCTATATGCGGGTTGGCCAGCCTGCAACCGTTTATTTTGATATGTATGGCTCAGAGGTTATCTATAAGGGCAAAGTTTTAGGAATTGCCTCGGGATCAGGCAGCGTTTTTTCATTGATTCCTCCGCAAAATGCAACAGGCAACTGGATTAAGATTGTGCAGAGGCTTCCTGTAAGGATTAGCCTCGATCCTGAAGTTGTCAAGAAATTCCCAGTAAGGCTTGGCATCTCTGCAGAGGTAGATGTCGATATAACTGATCAAAGTTTACCAAGACTTCAAGAGTCCCCAAAAACAAAGACAATTGGCAAAACAGGCGTTTTCGATATCGATTTAACAGAAGTTAATAAAATTATGGAAAAGATAATTTCTGAGAACTTAACCAATAAAGTAAAATGATTTGCGGATACTATAGGGGCTTTTCCCTCATGCTGCTCAACCTGGCGATAGGGCTTGGCACCTTTATCCAGGTGCTTGACTCATCTATTGCAAACGTGGCAGTTCCCTATATTGCTGGAAACCTTGCCGTAAGCTCTGACGATGGCACCTGGGTTATTACCTCATTTGCCGTAAGTAATGCCATAGTTTTGCCACTTACAGGCTGGCTTTCAGCCTTCTTTGGACAGGTTCGCCTATTTGTCTGGTCAGTGATCCTGTTTGCGTTTACCTCATTTCTTTGCGGATTATCCTCAAGCCTTACCATGCTGATTGTCTTTAGAGTGTTCCAAGGAGCAGTTGCCGGCGCTTTAATCCCGCTATCTCAAGCTCTTCTTGCTGCTCACAACCCTCCTGAAAAGCAGGGCGGCGCTTTAGGCTTTTGGGGAATGATTGTCATTGTTGCTCCCGTTTTAGGACCAATTATCGGAGGCTATGTCACATACAACTACAGCTGGCCCTGGATTTTTTATATCAACGTGCCAATTGGTATTTTTTCAGCAGTGATCGTGTGGCATTACTTGAGAGAACGCGAGACTAAAATTGAACATAATCCGAATGATTGGATCGGCCTTAGCCTTTTGACGATAGGCGTTGCCTGTTTTCAAATTATGCTCGATAAAGGAAAGGATCTAGATTGGTTTGAATCAAATATCATCATATCCTTAACCATAGCTTCGTTAATAGCCTTTTGCTATTTTGGCATCTGGACCTATTTTCAAAAGTATCCAATTGTTGATTTTTCTTTTTTTAAAAATAGAAATTTTGCCATTGGCACTATTGCGATTACAATAGGCTATATGGTCTATTTTGGCACAACTGTCGTTATTCCGCTGTGGCTGCAAACAGAACAAAATTATACGCCCACTTGGGCGGGAATTGCCGTTGCTCCAATTGGCGTTGTCTCTGTTTGCATAGCCATAAAACTTGGAAAAAACTTGCACAGGCTTGATCTAAGACAAGTAGTTGCCTTAAGTTTTACACTTTTTGCCATAGGCTTTTTTTACCAGTCCAATTTTACAACAGATGTCAGCATTGAAGTTATTATGTTTGCAAGATTTCTGCAGGGCTTTGGGGTGGCCCTGTTCTTTGTCCCGCTTGTGCAGCTATCTTTAGGAGAGATCCCAAAAGCAAGGTATGCAAGTGCAGCTGGGCTATTTAATTTTATGAGGGTCTTAATTGGCAGCGGCTTTGGCACATCGTTATCTATTGAAGCGTGGACACGGCTTGAGATTTTCCATCATGCCAGGCTTACCGAGGCACTAACTGCTTATAGCACCTTAACACAAGAGTTTTATGCCAATCTTGCAATTCAGAGCTCTGCCTTTACAACAGATGTCATCAATCGTGTTCTGGACAGTCAAGTGGAGCAGCAGGCTTATATGCTTTCTACAAACGATATCTGCTGGCTTGGCGCCTGGCTGTTTGTAGGTATGATCCCGCTTGTTTTCGCTTGCAAGAAAGTCCAGGCTTCTCAAGGCCACGCAGCCGCATCTGATTAGCCAAAACTTGCGTTTACCTGTGCGATTAGCTATACTCATTGCCATGGAAAAAGTATATTTAGGACTTGGCGGCAATGTTGGAGATGTTTTTCAGACGCTCAAACAGGTAGAAATTGAGCTCATTAAGAATCCGAGACTTCATAACGTTACCTTTTCACCCTACTATGTGACATCGCCGGTAAGCGATATTCCTCAAAATGATTTTATAAACTGCGCTTCAACTTTTCAGACCGATCTTACTCCCTTTGAGCTCTTAGAGTACATTCAGAATTTAGAAAAAAAACTTGGCAAAGTTCCTAAAGCTAAAAATATGCCTCGCTCAATTGATATTGATATTTTGTTCTTTGGGCAAAAAATGGTACAATCTGAGGCACTTGTTATTCCACATCCCTTTTGGAGAGAGCGTCTCTTTGTGCTCGTACCTCTTTCTGACTTAACCTCAGAGGTTCAAAACTTCGATGGGGAAAGGATAAATATAAAAGAACAAATTGATATAGTAGTTCGAGATCAAACTCAAAAGGTGGAGCTTTATGAGCACAACAAATGAAAAGCATCATATCGTAAAAGTTAAGGATTTTTTTGTAGGAAAAGGCCAGCCGCTTACGATTATCTCAGGCCCATGCGTTATCGAAAATGAAGAACATACTTTACGCTGTGCAGAAATTTTGAAAAAGATGCTTTCAAAGCTGCCCGTACAGTTTATCTTTAAGGCAAGCTACGATAAAGCCAACCGCTCATCCATTCACTCCTTTAGAGGTCCTGGCTGTGAAGAGGGCCTGCGCATACTTGAGAAGGTAAAAAATGAGTTTGATGTTCCCGTGCTCACAGATATCCATACACCCGAAGAAGCAAAGCATGCAAAAGATGTTGTAGATGTTCTACAAATACCCGCCTTTCTTTGCAGACAGACAGATCTCATCGTAGCATGTGCCCAAACAGGAAAAGTCGTTCACGCCAAAAAGGGACAGTTTATGGCCCCGCAAGAAATGGAGAACGTGGCTCAAAAAATCCAAGCTTCAGGAAATAACAACATCATCTTAGTAGATCGCGGAACCTCTTTTGGCTACAATAACCTTGTAAGCGATATGCGGGCCATTCCCATCATGAAGAGCTTTGGCTTTCCAGTAACCTTTGACGCCTCTCACTCCACACAATTTCCAGGAGGCAATAAAACAAGTACAGGAGGCGATAGAAAGTTCATACCGACACTTGCAAAAGCAGCTGTTGCTGCCGGCGCAGATGCGATCTTCATCGAATCGCACACAAGTCCACAAGATGCTTTAAGCGATAGCGCAACCATCTTTCCTTTAGCAGAACTTCAAAAGCTTGTTGAAATACTTCATGCCCTTTATGAAACAGTACAAAGTGAGCCAAAGCTTAACCTATGAGAGTATCATCGTTTCGGCTGCCGCTGATCTTTTCAAGCCTTACAGTTTTGGCAATCTCAGCCTTTGCTATCTGGCACTCTACAGTCATCGCTCCTGATGAGCAGGCAGAGTATAATAAGATGGCGTATGAAACCCTAAAAAAGCATGTGGCAAGAAAAAGCGGTTCATTAAAAAAGGTGACAAAACAGATACGCTATGACGTAAAAAAACAGCTGTGGCTTTCAGAAAAGCCTCCTAGGCTATCTGTAGAGCTTCAAGGTAGCCGCTCAGAGGTCAATATCACCATGAAAAGATCAACGACACGCTTTATCGAAACTTTTTACGATGCTCAAGGCATCATGCAGCAAGAGCTCTTTTACAAGCTTCCAGACGGAAAAGAGGTCATATTTGCAGAAAAAGGGGAGCTGAAAAGAAAAGGCGATCTGCTTAACCCACTTACTGATGAAGAAAAAGCAAGCCTTGAGCCTATGCAGCGCTTCCGCTACTTCGAAGGCGACCACGCCATCTACGACTACCAAACCCATACACTCATTGCCTACGATGTCAACTTCTGGACCTACGTAACACCTGGACACGAACTTATAGTCGATCGCGAAAAGCTCTGGCCAGAATCATCTGGCAATGCATCCTCTATGACCGTATGCCATGGAGGATCAGTCGGTGCTCTCCAGTTCGCTGCAGAGAACCTAAATATGCAAGTAACACCAGAATGGTAACAAAAGAGGTGTAAAATGATTTGCCTGCTTTTTTGCTTCTTCGGATTTCTTCCGCCTTCAACCATACAGCCCGATGGCTTAATCTCAGAGATTAAAGCCAAAGATGTCGACTACGACGGAAAACGCATAACCCTTAAAGGGGATGTGAAGATCGAACATCGCTTAGGACGGCTTGCCTGCAACAAAGCCACCATCTTCCTTCTGCAAGCAAAAGATACAGAAGAAAAAAATCTAACTCCCGAATACATTACCCTAGAAGGCGGGGTCATAGCTGAACTCAAAGATGGCAGCATCCTCCACTCACAGCTTGCAGAAATTAACTGCCAAACCTTAGAAGGCGTATTCACATCCCCAAATCCAGAAAAGGTAACATACATCGCTCAGATGAAAGAGGGAGAAAAAACCGTACCCGTAAAAACAACAAGCTCTGCCATGCGCGTCAGGATGAAAAAGAAAGAAAATGAATACGTCTTTTCTGATTTTCAAGGCGAAGGCTCCGTTTCAATAGAATACCAACATAGTAACGCAGGATAATAATCATGAACGAAGACTTAAAACCAAAAGCAGGTCTTATCGTGAAAGACCTTGTAAAAACATACTCAGGAAGAAAAGTTGTAAGCGGCCTGTCGCTACAAGTAAACCCAGGCGAAATCGTGGGCCTGCTCGGTCCAAACGGGGCAGGAAAAACTACCGCTTTCTACATGATAATCGGGCTCATAAAAATAGAAAGCGGCGAAGTTCTCTTCAACGGCGTAAATATCAGCAACATGCCCATCCACAAACGTGCCCGCCTCGGCCTCGGCTACCTCGCACAAGAACCCTCAGTCTTTAAAGACCTTAACGTTGAAGAAAACCTCCTCTGCATACTAGAGGCTCTTCCACTGACAGCAAAAGAAAGAGACGAGCGCCTCAAAGAGCTCCTCGCAGAACTCAGCCTCACACCCCTTGCCAAGAAAAAAGCAGCAGGCCTCTCAGGCGGAGAAAGACGCAGGCTCGAAATCACCCGCGCACTCGTTACCAACCCCACATGCCTCATGCTCGATGAACCCTTCGCCAATATCGATCCCATCGCCATCCAAGATGTGAAAAATATCATCAAACTCCTCGCAAAAAAAGGCATAGGCATCCTCATAACCGATCACAACGCACGCGAAATATTCTCAGTAGTCGATAGAAGCTACCTCGTAGCAGAAGGCAAAGCCATCCTCTCAGGCACCGTCCAAGAACTCACCTCCAACGAATACGCCAGAAGCCACTACTTCGGCGAAAACTTTAAGCTGTAGGCGTGTGTGAAAATTGGGAGCGCCGCTCCCAAACCCTCGGCAAGGGAACCAGTTCCCTTGCATCCCTATAGATGTTTTTTTGTGGGGAATATCTGATTTGGGCTGATCCTTGCTCGCCGCCTTCACGAGCTATCCTCGCGCTTTTAGCGCGAGGATAGCTCGTGAAGACTCAATCACCGCCAACAAAGTTGGCGGGCAGATGCAAAAGTTACTGTTGCCTTCACATTTACGCTGCGACTTTAGCAGTGGTTTGGGCAGAGGTTTGGGCTTTGCTGGCAGAAGCGGCTGTTGGAGGTAAAATGTTCTCAAGCTCGACTTTTGCCGCTTCAAAATTCTTCCTTCTTTCTTCAGGATTTGAGACAAGTAGAGACAACATAAGTAGGTCATACTGCTGCTCAGGTGTCATCGGCTCTTTTGCCTCTTTCTTCGCTTTGAGTACCTCATATTGAGCCTCAAGTTCCTTCATGGCACCTCTCACTTTTGCTTGCATCGCTTCAAGCTCTTTGCCCCGCAGGTTGTTTTCATGAGCCTTTTCAATGTCGTGAACGAAAGCTGGCGGCTTTCCGCGGCTCATTTGATAAAGAGAGATGCCTAAAGCCCAAACGTCGTTCATCTGATGGTCGCCATCAAAATTCTTTTCACCGAATAGCTCAAAAGATGTAAACCAAGTAGAACCATAATAGCCCTTATTATAAAGCCCTTGCGCATTTGGAAGTCGTTTTCCATTCACTATTTTTTGGCAAAAACCCAAATCGCCAATTACCCCTTTGACTAAGCCTTTAAGCAGTCTAAAAAGAAAATTTGGAGGTTTTATGTCTCCATGAAAACGCCCTGTTTTATGTATTGCAGAAAGACCACCGGCAAACTGTTTAAAGAGCTCAAGTCTTTCATTTGTGGTACATATTTTTGGATCCTTTTCTATAGCACTCGCACTATCTTGAAACTTCTCAAACACCATGACAACACGCTCGTCACCATTTTTCCTTGTGTACTTATGACTAAACTTTAATTGCACAATTCCAGGTGTGTCCTTAAATTCGTTGTAAAGAGCAATTTCTCGTTCCAGCTTTTTTACGTCAGAAGCCGAGAGCGCTTCCTTAGTAAAAGCTCTTACTTCAATGCTCGGAGCTTTTTGAAGCTCTTCTAAGCTTACTTCCAGTACATAGCGTACATTTTTAAACGTTCCTGATCGCTTAAACTCAGTAGCACCTGGCTTTGTGCTTACATAGACGATCTTCTTTGACGGGTCATAAAATATGGAGCGTGCAATTTTGACCTTTCCATCATCTCTATGCCTTTCAAAAACCTCTGCAGCAACTCCCTCTACAAGCTCGATTTCTGTGACGATTACATAGGCTTTTTGTAAAAGCTCAAAGTCGGAAATGGCTTCTTCCTCAAAGAGACCTGTCAATGGCGCCTTCTTTAATTGATCAAAGCGCAGGAAAACTTTATCTAAGACCACCAATTGCTTTTGAAGAGGCTGATTTACTTTAGCTTCATCTTTTAGCTCAACAGCAGCTGCTCTCAATAAGGCAATGTGTTCGGCAGAAAGACTTCTATTTATAAGCTCTTCAAGTGCATCTGGACCATTTTTTAACACAGATTTCGCATAGTCTTTAAAGCAGCTCTTATAAGTCTTTTCAATATCCTCAGTTTCTGTCATCAAAGGTTCAAAGAATTTGAAAAACGCCTCCAAGGCTTTTATCTCTTCAGAAAGTGGCTCTGAATGCTGACTTAGAGCCTCTTTAAAGGCTGTCAAAATTAGAGGTGTAAGTGTTGGTTGATAACTTTCTAAAATCAGCTTTTTAAATAGGGCATGTAGATTTTTGCAATCTGGATCTAGTTGTAAAGCACGTTTTACACTCACCTCAAGAAGCTCTGCGAATGTTTTTGCATCTTCTGCTTCTGGCAAAAAGTTTGCCCAGTTATTTGCAATGGCATCAAAAAAGGCAGCTCTCAATCCAGTGTCGGCAAGCTCATTGTCAAAAATCGCTGCTGGTATTTTTTCAAAAAGGGGAGTATAAAGTTTTAAAATAGAGGGTGCATCTAAGGACTTAACATTAAGAAGAAGATAAAAAATTTCTCTGGATTCTAAATGTATGCCCTGAGTGGCTAAAACTTCGGAGGTTTCTTTAAAAGAGTCTTTAATTTTACGAAGAAGTTCCAGCTGATCTGCAAAGACATTTTCTGATCTTTTCTCTATTACTTCGGTAACAATAGAAAGCAGCTTGTCTGCGTGTTCATTTGACGGAAGCAATTTAACATATTCGGCAAACCATTCGCCCTCGGGCTGTAATTTAAGCAAATATTTTAAGCCTTCAGCTAAAATATCCATGTCTGTGGTTTCAGAAAGAAATTGAGCTTCAAAAGAGAGAAACAAACTCGTTATCTCGTTTTCATAGGCTCTTTTTAGAAATGGTAAAATACCAGCTGGTAGATCTTGCTGAAGGACGAGCGCGATGTTTTGAAATTCAGAATCTTCGCTAAATTTTGACGGAGGATTTGGATTTGATTCGAAGTGACTTTCACAAAGTGTTCTTATGGTTTCCATAAGATACTTGCCGGCTTGACTTCTTCTTGAGAGGCTCTCATAGGGCTGATAGAGTCCTATCAGGGTGGTAACAGCATAGATGGCATCTGGAAAGCTCTTATCTTGAATGAGTCCCTGTATGGAATCTAAGAATTTTTTCTCTAATATTTTGAACTCATCGCTATTGACGTCCTCACGAACTGACAAACTTGCCACACGAACAAGATCTTGAACTTCAAATTTTTCAAGAAGTTCGCTATCGTCCATATACTCGGAAATTCTTTCGGCTATCTCTTTAACTTGGCTGTGGTCATCTTGAAACCAGTTTTTATGATCTTTCACTACTTGGTTAAGAGCGAGCAACAGGTATCCGGCGGCGTGGTTAGAGAGCCTTTCATCAAATATAAGCTGATTAAACCAGCTGGCATCAGGGGCAAATTGAACAACGAGCCTAACAACTGTTTTTATTAAATCTTCTTGAGCTGCAAGATCGGGATTCTCTGAAAGAAGCATTGTATGCAGATAACTTAAGAAAAGAGCCTTTGCCTCATGAAAGGGACTTTTTTCTAAAAGTTCAGGCGATAGACCTTCAAGGATAGGGCCTAGGGATCTAGCGTCAACAGGATTATTACGCTGAAGGATATCTTTTACCAATAGCTCATCTATTTGAATAGCTGAAGGAGTTGATTGAGCAAGCTGAGTGAGAAGCTTTTCCTGTTCAGGCGGTTTAAAAGTATCCCACGCAATAAGAACCTGCTGGGCAGATTTGTCGAGCTCCGTAAGCTCTTTTGCGCTTAATTTCTCTGGGTTTTTTAGCTGAGAGCTCACCTCTTGAAGGGCTTTTTGTGCGCTTCGGGCCATTTTTTCATCATGCAAAGCTTTTGGCGTCTTTCGAGAGAGGGGCGCGCCTACACCCGCGCTTTCACCTGCTGCATCTGTCGGTAGTATTTCTGACATGATCAATACCTCATCTTCCTAACGCTAATTTTAAAATAATTATTATTATATATAAAACATTATTTTAAAAGATGAGATATTGCAGGCTGAAATGCACTATAAATCTTTGAAATAGAGTTTGTTAGGTGCAGCAGGCGCACATCAAAATCACAAGAGCAGCAGCTCCAACTGCCCACCATGTGTTGGAATCATCATTTGGCGCTTGATTCACAATTTTTCTTGAGGCGTTTATTTTTCTAGTAGGTTCGTTTTTGGGCCCTTTTAAGTTGGGCAGGGTAAGGTTGTTCAAGTAAAGCGCGTTTTTAGAGTTTTGTAACATAAAATCCACGCTTTGGCCTTGCTGAAAAGTAATAGGGTACAGCTGAGGAAGGGTCGAGTTAAAAGAAAAGGGCTCATAGCATTGAGTTGTTAGGGCTAATCCGTTCATAAATATCCTAAAATTAAAAGTTAATAAACGATAAAATTATATTGTAAAATTGAATTGTTTGTAAATTTTAAATAAAAATTATTTAATTATGGATGAAAACTTGGAATAAGGCGTCCGATGACTAGCGGGCGGCTTTTTGTGTCGTAGAATTTCTCTTTCGGCAAAAAGCTCCAGGCAAAGCCGACGAGCTCGCCTTCAGAGCTTGCGTAGAGGCGAATAACTCCACGGCCAATACCTGAGTGAAATTTTCCGTCTCCTAAATAGCGAGTATCTTGTAAGCCATGGCCGCGACCTGTGCAATCAATGACTGTTACTGCCCATTGAGTGGTATCGGGGACAAGCGGAGGCTCGCTTTTGTGCTGTGTTGGTTTTTCATCGACGATCATAACATGGCCAAAATTTTTCGATCCTGGAGGAAGTTTATAGGAAATCAGATCTCCTGGAAGAACATCGTGGATATTGAGAATATTGGTAAAGCCAAAGCCGCGGCTAATTGTGCGAAAGTATGAAGATGAGATGGCCCTTCTCTTTCCTGTCCACTTTCTAAACTCTTGCGGTGTGTAGCCATAAGTATAGGCAAAAAGTCCATCAATAAGCCCGCTGCAATCTGTATGGCAGACATACTTATCTGATCCCTTTTCTCCCTTAAAGAGCACAACCGAGGGCCTATGACGATAGCTATTATTTTCAGGTAGAACTCCATCTAAAAGCTCTCTTGCCGCTTGAAGATGAGGAGGTATGGTGATTTCAGTCGCTTTCTCATCACTATCTGGCTCATTCTGCGAAAAAAGATCCAGTTTTGCCAAATAGGAGCAAAAATAGAGTGCCAGCAAAATAAAGATGTATTTTCTAATGTCTTTCATAACACTATAAATTAAAAAATATTTTATTTTTGTCTAGTATTTTTAAAATTATGGTATAACTATTATATAAGTACCATGAGGTTTTTTATGGCGATTCCAACGAAATTTCACTTAAGCTTTAGCTATGAGGGGCAAAACTTTGAGATCGATCTGAAACAGGGCAAAAAAGCCAAGTATCAAGTTGAAATCGGTGGGGCAAAGTACGCGGTCTTAGGAAAAAAGGGCGAGCTAAAAAAAGCATACGAAGTTCTCATCATGAGCCCTCTAAAAGATATTACAACAATTGCTGCCCTTAAAAAAACGCTGAAAAAGCAAAACGTAAATTTTGCCAAATCTGCCCACAATGTTGGAACAGAGGTTTTGCTCACTCGTTCACAAGTCAAGTCAAAACGGGTTGAAGAGGCCTATCATGATTTTGCAAAAAAACTAGATGACTATGCGGAAAAGAATGTCGGCAAGGGAGCTCTACTCGTTCAGGTGATAGGCATAAAAGGCGCAGAGGCACCAAAAACATATGGACAGCTTTCTGCAACCGATTCAACGCCAGTTGATAGTGAAACAATTGGACGCACTGGCTCAGGCTGTAAACTTTGGGCCTCTCTTCTTTCAAAGATCTTATGTAAAAAGTACAGTAAGTTCATCAAAATGAGCGATAAGCTCGAAAAATTTGCTCCGAATGAGGCTTTGAGAAAATTTGGACGTTTTGAAAATGGCCATGAAGTTCTGGCCTCAGATCTTGCTAAAGAGATGACAGTAGAAGCTCAGCTTGCTATGACAGCAGGTCTTGAGTATGAAGATAAACCACCCAAAGAAGGCTCAGATTTAACTTTAGATGAGTATATGCGCGGCTCTGAGATTCCTGACGGCACAATCCGCTTTGTCTACGACCCAAGAGATAAAATCTCATTTTATACGAATAATATCTGCCTCGTTGCCTATCCGCTTGAAAAAGCGTATAAGAAAGTGCTTGTAGCTGAACAGATAGAAAAAGGCGCTTTAAAAGAGAGTCAAACCCTTCGTGAACTTTCAGAAAAAATAGAGCCGCATCGAGCAAAATTTAAACAGAAAATAGAAGAGGCAGAAAAACGATTAGAGCGTCTTATAGCAAGAAAAGAGCGCACCCATGATCGAGAACTTAATGGTCAAATTGAAAAGCTAAAAAGAGAAATAGATACATTCAAAAGACAAGCTCTGCCATTTCCTCAAGCTGTTTTAGAGTATACGCTTCACGATCTTCTCGCTTCAGATTCTGCCTACATTGAAAACGTATACCTTTATGATCTTCTCGATCAAATTCTTATGCCCTTTGATCTTCATGAATTTGCCTATGATGATATTATGAAAAGAGAGCTTTTAGAGCCTTTAGGCATGACTCATAGCGGTTTTTATGGAACTGAAGGTACTGAAATGCAAGTTACCTTTATGAACGCTAAAACTGAAGAGGAAGCCTCCAAAGATCCTCCTCATGAGAGTGTGCTTACGCATGCAAGCGGGTTTGGCAGAACAAATTTAGAGGATGCAGCGAAATTAGCTCGTGCTTTACTTCATCAAAAAGGGCTTGTAGCAGGATCTACAGTGCTTTTAACAAAAGATGAACTTTTAGATGTGACCCGCTCTCATAGTTTGAACAATAAAAATTGGGGACTTGGAGCTTGTATTACAGCAATGGATGGAGCCTGTTTTGAAAAAGGCGGCTCTCTTGATCAAGATCTTTATTCATTTGCAGTGGACCGCATCTCAGGTGTTGGCCTGATTGTAATGACAAATTGCGACAAAAGACCTGCCCATCTTATAGAGGAGTTCCAAACGCAGGTGAGAAAAATTTATCACCCAAAAACTTTGAATCCTCCTCGAACGGAAGGCGCCCCTCCTTTTCCAGATGTGGAGCATTACGTAAGCCATCCTTTAAAAAAGCCCAAAGAGTACTATGAGGCCGCAGTTGGAAAAGTCTCTCTTCTTTTTGATTGGGATAAAGATAAAAAAGGCATTATGCACTGGAGCGGAACACCATTTGAAGTTGAAAAACAAAAAGATGGCACTTTTAGGATCATAACTCCTGGAAATTTTGAAAATCTGGTCGTAGCGAAGCTGCAAGGCGCTCATACCAAAGAGAGCTATTTGGCAATTGGAGATCTTTCTTTTATTCAGAGAGATGTGAAGGCAATTCCAACAGATGAAGAGATTGTAGCTGCCCAAAAACTTTTCCCAAAATTTGCAGGGGAGTATACCAATCCCGATAAGCCAGAATGGGGCGTATTTCGCTTCGATGTTGCTGGTCCTCCAGAGAAGCCGCTTCTTCGCGCCTGCTTCGTTGAGAACAAAGGCCAAAAGAAAACTTTGATCCCGCAAGGCATTGTGAAGGTAGAACGCGAAAAAACGCATCCTCACAAAGTTAAAGCCATCTCCTTTTCAGGACATGGCGTCTTTGAGATCCCAGACAAAATATTGTGCTTCGTATTAGATCCTCAAAAAAATGAATGGATGCTCGAAGTAAGAGATCTCTTTTCAGGAACCGCCGGCAAGCCCATCGAAACCAGATCTAAGGATTGAAGATCTGATCGGGCGTGAAGAAGAGGGCAATTTCGCGTTTGGCGCTCTCATCGCTATCTGAGGCGTGGATGGCGTTCTCGCCTGGGCTTTTGCCAAAAAGCGCACGAATTGTACCTGGCGCTGCTTTCTTGGGGTTTGTGTCGCCTACAAGCTTGCGAAGGCGTAAAACTGCATCGTCTCCAGAGGCAACAAAGGCAACGACAGGGCCTGATGTCATCATCTGAACGAGCTCTGGGAAAAAGGGCTTGTTTTCATGCTCTTTATAAAAGGTTTTGGCAAGTGCTTCATCGAGTTTTACCATCTTAATAGCCACAATTTTTAAATCTGACTTTTCAATAAGGGCCAAAATCTCGCCAATATGCTGCTCTTTTACAGCTGTCGGCTTGATCATCGAAAAAGTCTCTGCGGCTTGAAGTGCTGTGCAGAATAGAAAGAGGGCAAGGGAAAATAGAATACGCATAGTTTTAAAGGGGGGTGTTAAAGTTTTTCGTGAACGGGCAAGGGCACGTTCACGAATCAATTAGACATTTAAGTTACTTTCTTGGGCAGATATCATCAGCATCAAAGAAGAACATAATTTCGTTCATGGCGTTCTCTAATGAATCTGAACCGTGTACGGCATTTGCTTCAATTCCTGCACCAAAAGCGGCTCTGATTGTTCCAGGAGCTGCTTTCTTAGGATCGGTTGCACCCATGACGTCGCGGTTCTTCAGAACAGCGTTTTCGCCTTCCAGAATAAGCGCAACAACAGGGCCTGAGATCATAAATTGTACAAGCTCGCCGAAGAAGGGACGCTCTTTATGTATGGCATAAAACTCTTCTGCTTGAGGACGGCTTAAGTGTACCATTCTCATGGCCACAATCTTGAGGCCCGATTTTTCTAGCAGGCTTAAGATAGCGCCTATGTTGTTCTTGCCAACAGAGTCAGGCTTTATGATAGAGAGGGTTCTTTCTTGGGTTGGCGCCATTTTCTTTGCGCTGCAGCCGCAGCTATGTCCGCAGGAGCCTTTTTTATTAAGGGTAGCTGTTTGTTCAAAACTCATGGTTTCACCTTTTAGGTTGAGAGCCATCTGCGATGCGCCCACAGCTTCATAGTAAAAGTCATTAAGCTATCTTAATTATAAAATTTCTCAAGCCTACTTTTTAAGTATGTCATTCGAAATTTTTTAATTAATCTAACTTAAGCACTTTCACTCTGAAGCCGTTGTCGCATCGCAGATGACTCGTTAAATTAAAATTTTATATATTAATTATACACGATTTCGACTTAAAAATCAATCTTCTTTTATCAAAGGGCAAATTATGCTACTATACCACCTTCAAATGAGGTGTTTATGCGCGTTCTCCTATCCTGGCTAAAGGAATATATTGATCTTGATAAGACTCCACAAGAGATTGCCGAACTTCTTACCAATGCGGGTCTTGAAGTTGAAAAAATTGAGGAATTTTCCCCCTCATTTACAGCTGTTGTCGTCGCCAAAGTTTTAAAAGCAGAAAAGCATCCTAATGCTGAACGTTTAACAGTTGCCCAAGTATTTGATGGAAAAAAAGAGGTTTCGCTTATCTGCGGAGCACCAAATTGCCGCGCTGGCATAGTAGTTGCGCTTGCTCAAGAGGGGGCCAGGCTTTTCCCCGATGGTCAAGACAAACCTGAGCTTACTATAAAAAAGGTCCAAATACGAGGGGTTGAATCAAATGGGATGCTCTGTTCTGAAAAAGAGCTCTTAATCTCTCAAGACAGTGATGGGATTATTGAATTTGATGATTCAATTGCCCTTGGAACAGATGTCGGCGCCCTATTTACAGACACTCTTTTTGAAATTGGTCTCACACCAAATTTAGGGCATTGTTTAAGTGTTTTAGGTATTGCGAGAGAGCTTTCTGCAAAAACAGGGATACCTCTTAAAAAGAAGTCGTGGCAGGATTTAAAAAGCTTTCCGCCAAAAGAGTGCCAGAAAGTTCCAGTGACCATTTCTATTCCAGAAGAATGCGGGCGCTATTCGGCAATCGTTGTAGAAAATGTTAAAGTCGCAAAATCGCCTTTATGGATGAGCTTAAGACTTGCAAGATCAGGTGTCAGGCCAATTAATAGCATTGTAGACTGCACAAACTACGTCATGCTTGAAATAGGCCAGCCTATGCACGCTTTTGATTATCAGAAGATAGAAGGCGGACAAATTGAAGTAAGGCTTTCAAACAAGGGCGAGAAAATTGAGCTATTAGATGGCAAGGTAGTAGATGTTCCACAAAATGCTGTGGTGATTGCAGATAACAAAAAAGCAGAGGCTTTAGGTGGAGTTATGGGAGGCCTTCAATCTGCTGTATCTCTTCAAACAGAGAAGGTTTTATTAGAAGCTGCTTACTTCTCCCCATCTTCTGTAAGGCGCACTGCAAAAGCCTTAACCATTCACTCTGAATCATCGAAAAGATTTGAGAGAGGCGTAGATCCAGAAAATACTTTGTATGCCGAGCATTTAGCTTTTGAGCTTATTAAACGGATGAATCCCAATGCCACGATTTCAGCTTTCAACGATGTTCAGAAAAAGAAATTTGTAAAACCAGAGATTAGCTGCAGAATAAGCAGGGCAAGTAAGATACTGGGTTATGAGGTAAGCCAAGCTGATATGGAGCTTGTGTTTACAAGACTGCAATTTCAGATTAAGTTCGATGGGAAAGATACGTTTACGGTACAAGTTCCGACATTTCGTCATGATATAAATGAAGAGATTGATCTCATTGAAGAGATCATGAGAGTTTTGGGGATACAGCTTGATAGACTTGGCCCATCTAAATATGTAGGAACAGAGCAAAACCATTATCCTCTGTTTACTTTTGAAAGAACGATTAGGAAAAGGCTTATTGCCGAAGGGCTTCAGGAGCTTGTAACCTGTGATCTTATCTCTCCAACACTTGTCGAAAGTGTGAAAAATCATCCGATCGCGGCAAAAGATCTTGTAAAGGTCTTAAATCCGATGTCTGTTGAACAGTCAATTTTAAGACCCTCTATGCTGCCAGGTTTTTTAGACGTTTTAAGGATCAATATCTCCCAAAGAAATTTTGATATCTCCTGCTTTGAAATCGGCAACGTACACTTTAAAAAAGAAGATAAGTTTGTAGAGCGTCTTGTTTTTGGTATTCTTCTTTGTAAAAATCGAGAGCCAAATCATTTCTCACAAGATGCAAAAGAGGTAGATTTTTTTGATTTAAAAGGCATTTTAGAAAACCTTTTTACATCACTTTTAATTGAAAATGTGCAATTTGAAAAAAGTAATATCTCTATCTTTCATCCTGGAAGGCAGGCCAAAGTGCTCTCTTCACAATTACAGGTTGGAAGTTTAGGAGAGCTTCATCCAGAGCTTTTAAGAAAGCTCGATATTAAAGAGAGGGTACTGTTTGCTGAATTTGATGTAGCCGATCTCTTTTCATTGCCAAAGAGAAGCTCTAACATGCGGCCCCTTACTGAATACCCAGCATCAGACAGAGACTGGACAGTAACATTGCCTGAGATAGTTACATATAGAGATATCTTGAATGCAATTGAATCGATTGAGTCACCTGTTTTAGAAAGTGTAAAGCTTGTTGCCATCTTCCGCCATGAAAAGCTTGGCGTCGATCGCAAAAACGTGACGCTCCATTTTGTCTTTAGAGATAAAACAAAGACCCTTTCTCAAGCAGAAGTTGATCAAGAATTTTCCCGCTTGACTTCCCGCGTTACAGAGATACTTTCTCAAGAAGTTAAAATCTAAAA